>Ga0228703_1000263_pt1 | contig 41451 bp, 31 predicted proteins | sample McNCre217_Aug_MG_3_FD_178020 | JGI IMG/M metagenome (GOLD analysis project Ga0228703, IMG submission 178020) | Freshwater microbial communities from McNutts Creek, Athens, Georgia, United States - 29-17_Aug_MG | ecosystem: Environmental > Aquatic > Freshwater > Creek | place: USA: Georgia...
TCTACCTTGCTCTGTTGCTGATTTTGGTTGCCCTCATCCTTCGCGGTGTGGCATTCGAATACCGTGGCAAGGGCGAAACCGCCAAGTGGAAGCGCACCTTCGACTGGATGATTGTGATTGGCTCGGCTCTGCCTGCACTGCTATGGGGTGTTGCTTTCGCCAACATCGTTCAGGGTGTACCGCTAAATGAGCACCACGTTTACACCGGCAACCTGTTCACTCTGTTGAACCCATACGGTCTGCTTGGTGGACTGGTGACTTTGACCTTGTTCTTCACCCACGGACTAATCTTCATCACCCTGAAGACCGATGGTGACATCAAGGATCGTGCCCGCGAACTGGCCAAGAAGGCCGGTTACGTGACCACCGTTCTGGCCGCCAGCTTCCTGGTTTGGACCCTGGTTGCACACTTCAGCGTGATTGGCTTTGTGCTCACTGCGTTGGCCGCGCTGAGTCTCATCGCTGCCCAATGGGCCAACTTCATCAAGCGTGAAGGCTTGTCTTTCACCCTGATGGTGTTCACCATTGTGACCGCGGTTGGCGCGCTGTTTGCCGCACTGTTCCCAAACGTGCTGCCATCCACCACTAACCCAGCGTTTAGCCTGACCATTCAGAACGCGTCTAGCAGTCAATACACTTTGACAGTAATGACATGGGTTGCCGTGTTCATGATCCCGTTTGTTCTGGCCTACCAGACCTGGACCTACTGGGTTTTCCGCAAGCGCATCAGCCGCAAGAGCATTCCTGCCGGCTCGCACTAAACCCCACCAGTAGGAAGGCTAAGCCATTAAACCGCTTGACCCTCGCCTACTGGTAACCGCCAAGGCGGCCCGCTGGTTCATTGCCGGTGTGGTCGCCTTGGCTGTTATTAACATGGCGCTAACGCTTGGGTTTGCCTGGAACCTGAGCAGTTTTGTGGCATCGATGTTTGCAGGGCACGGCCTCAGCCTCTCTATGCCTGCGCTTAATGCGTTCGTTGGGTTTGGTCTGGCTCGGGCACTCACCGCATGGCTACAGGAGTGGCTTGGCGGGTTCTCCGCGGCGGCGGCAAAGTCCGAACTTCGCAACCGAACCCTGGATGCGGTGGTTGCTCTTGGCCCTGAATGGGTTGCAACACGAGGCACCGGTAACCTGCATGCGCTGCTCACTCAGCAGCTTGACGCACTAGATGCCTACTTTGCCAAGTTCTTGCCACAGCTGGTTTACACCGCGCTGATCACACCGGTGTTTACCGTTGTGATTTTCACCACGGATCCAATCAGCGGCTGGTCTTTGTTGCTCACTCTCCCACTGGTGCCCCTATTCATGCTTTTGATAGGTTGGGCAACTCAAAACGTTCAGCAAAAGCAAATGCTTGCCCTAGGTGCGCTCACCGGTCACTTTGTAGATGCGTTGCGCGGGCTCACCACGCTGCGCGTTTTTGGCCGAGCCGAACATCAGGTTGACGCCATTGCTGTCAGCGCAAACCAATACCGTGAGCGCACCATGAAAGTTCTGCGTATTTCGTTCCTGAGCGGATTTGCACTGGAGCTAATTGCCAGCCTTTCGGTTGCGTTGATCGCGGTTTCAATTGGCCTGCGACTGGTGAACGGAAACCTGACACTGCTAACCGGACTGTTTGTGTTGCTGCTTGCACCCGAGGCGTATCTACCACTGCGCATTGTTGGCGCCCTGTTTCACACCTCGGCCGAGGGCGTGGCCGCCGCCGGACAGGTTTTGGACATCATCGATGAAGCTGGCGGCAAAGGTGGCTCCGCAAACGCGCCCAAAGCCGCAAGCAGTTCGGTTCCTGCGCTTGCATTTGAACGCAGCCAACTGACCGTGGTGCACGGGCCAAGCGGTGCGGGAAAAACCACGGCGCTGAATAGGTTGCGCGCCATGCTCGACCCGGCAACCACGGTTTGGCTACCGCAACGCGTGGGCCTGATGGATGGCACGGTTGAGCAGAATATCGTAGGTTTTCACGGTCAGCCCGTAAACCAGGAGGCTCTGACCAAGTCCTTCGCGCTTGCGGCCATCGATGATTTGTTGGCTTCCCAACCGGTTGGCCAAGACGCCAAGTTACTCAGCGGCGGTCAGGCGCAGCGGGTGGGGCTTGCCAGAGCGTTCTACGCCGCGCTCAACCTACCCGCCAACACCTCGGCAACCCTGTTGCTTGACGAACCGATTTCGGCTCAAGACTCCAAACGGGCTGCGCACATTGGTGGTGCTCTGTTAGAGCTAACCAAACTTGGCCACTCAGTGGTGACAGTGAGTCACCAACCCATATCTGGAGCGCACGCCACTATTGCGGTTGAGGTGACCCAATGAGCCAAAACTTGAGGCGGCACCGATTCGCCAACCAAATGGCCCTCGGCATTCCCGCCGGCTCAAACTTCAAATTGGGGCTATTCGTTGCCGCACTGCAGGCACTTTGCGCAGTTGCGCTGATGGGTTTCAGTGCCTGGCTAATCAGCCGAGCCGCCGAGCAACCACCGGTCATGTACCTCATGGTGGCAGTGGTCTGTGTACGCGCTTTTGCACTTGGCCGGGCTTCGTTCCGATACGGCGAGCGCCTGCTGCTTCACAATGCTGCCTTCAGGCACATGGCGCAACTGCGGCCAAGACTCTTTGCCAAATTGATCCCGCTGGCACCCGCCGGCTTGGGAGCAAATCGTGCCGAAGCAGTGACCCGCTTGGTGAACGACGTGGACGAAACCCAGAACCTGGCGCTGCGGGTTCTGGCGCCAGTGATTCAGGCCGCAACCGTTGTGGCAGTCACCGTGGCCTACCTCTACTTTGTGGTTCCCTTAGCGGCCCTTCAGATTTTGCTTTGGTGTTTAGTGGCAATCGGAATCGCGCTTCCGCTATCCACCTGGCTCGCCAACCGGGCCAACAACTCTCAGGCCTTTGAGCGCGCGGATTTGAACCACCAAACTCTGACACTGATTGAGAACATCGATGTGTTGCAGGCATACCAGTGGCTTCCGGCGCAGTTAGATACCATTCGCGAGGTGCAAGACAAACTAAATCGATTGGCTCGCCAACAGGCGCTAAGTTCTGGTCTAGGCCAGAGCCTGTTCTTGATTTGTGCAGCACTCGCCACTGGCGGCTCGGCGTATTTTGCCGCCCTCACTCTTGTAACTCAGGACTCTTTGCCCCGCGTGATGTTGGCGGTTTTTGCGTTGGTTCCCATTGCGGTTTTTGACACGTTGAATGCGCTACAACCTGTGCTTGGTCAATTGCGCCGTTACCGAGTAAGCGCCAACCGAGTGCTAGACATCCTGGACTCCAAGCCGGATGCGCTGATTGCAGAGCCCGAGACCGCAACGAACGCCCTAGATCACTTTGCCAACCTCGAACTAAAGTATGTGTCGGCTAAATACCCAGGTGCGGCAGCCACTGCCGTTTCTGGCCTGAATCTACAACTCCAACCAGCGCAAACGCTCCTGCTGTCCGGACCGTCGGGTGCCGGCAAGAGCACCGTAGCCAACGTGCTGCTTGGATTCTTGAACCCAGTGGCCGGTGAATACCTGATCAACGGCACTCCACGGCAAACGTTTAGCGGTGAATCGCTACGGAAGGTGATTGGTTACCAGGAACAGAACCCCACCATCTTTGGTGGCACACTGCGAACCAACCTATTGTTGGCTAAGCCCGCGGCAACGGATTCGGAGCTATGGGCGGCACTGGAGCGCGTGAAACTGGCATCGATGTTTGAAGCTCGCGAAGGACTGGATGCGCAACTCGGGGAACGCGGTTTCGCCATCTCGGGCGGAGAAGCGCAACGCGTTGCCCTTGCGCGCATGCTCCTTGCGGATTTCCAAGTGCTGATCTTTGATGAACCCACGGCAAATGTTGACCCGGAAACCGGTGATGCGCTGATTGAAGACCTGCTGGCCTTGGCCTCGGTGGAATTGGGGAAATCCTGCATTTTCATCAGCCACGACGAGCGGTTTGAAAGCTTGGTAGATCAGGTAGTGCGCTTGTAAGTCCGCACAAGTTCAAGGCAGCGGCCGTAGGCTTTAGGCATGAGCGAAAACGTGAAAGCGGACATACAAAAGATTGCCACACATGAGAGTCTTCTGGTGTTTCCACGCTTTGACGAATCGGTAGCTTGGCAGGTCGGGAATCTGTTGCGCAAGGCAGCCGAGGATCTTGGGCAACCCGTTGCCATTGACATTCGCCGCGGCGATGACTGCTTATTCTTCACTGCAATGCAAGGAACTAGTCCGGCCAACGCCGACTGGGCTCGCCGCAAGCGCAACTTGACCAACAAACTGCAGCAAAGTTCATATGCCATTGGCCTAATGCGTGACGCCGGCACCGACCTAATGGCTCTCATGGCCCTAGACCCGCGCGATCACACTCCGCATGGCGGCTGTTTCCCCATTCGCGTTACCGGAGCGGGAATGGTTGGAACCATTACCGTTTCGGGTCTGCCACAGCGGGATGACCACAAACTGGTCATCGATGTGCTTTCCGATTTCCTAAGAGTTCCCTTGGGGGAAGCCTCGTTTTAATGACCCGTTCTAGTTTGTCAGTCGTACAATCGATTTGAATCCAAACGACTTCCAGTCGGTTTTGGGAATTATTGAAAGACGGGTTGCATCATGGCTAGCGCCGCAGCACAATCATCGGTGCCCCTCACCGGCATGGATTGGCTCAACGCGCGCATGGCGCAGGCCGGGATAAGGTCCCTCGAAGAACTCCAGTTGCGCAGTGGAATCAATAAAGGCACTTTGAGCAAGTACTTTCGCCACTTACAAAGCCCATCGGTTGCGGTTGTTCCCGTGCTTTGCCAGGCCCTAAACGTTTCGCCCGAAGATCTGCTTTCGGGTCTTGGTGTTCTCACTAAGAACTAGTTAGTCGTTTTCCAGCTCGGCGGCCCGAACAATCACATAGCCAAGTTCGTTGTCAAAGCTGCGATCAAACCTGTTGTTGCTCCACAGTGCGGTGGCCAGGTTCACATGGTGCGGCGCAATGCCCGCAACGCTGCAGGCAGATTCAATGTCTTCCGCGCTGGTATCCATGCTCACCCAAACGCGAGTAATGCCATTTGCCATTTGCTCCACCAAAACCGGTGCAAACTCCTGGCGAATAGCCAACTCAATACTTTTCAATATTTCCCCTAGAAGATGTTGCGTATTAGCAACTTTTGCGAATTTCAGTTTAGGCGAGACCGCCTACATTGGGTTGAGCAACCTGGGTGTGGCAGCAAGTTTTGTGGGTTGAATTCTTCATCGATGCCCGTAAAAGTCCGTGAATAAGCCAAGTTTGGTAACCTTGACGGGTGTCTAAAGTTCTAGCTTCCCTCCCAGTTGGTGAAAAAGTCGGTATCGCATTTTCCGGTGGTCTCGACACCTCCGTTGCCGTTGCCTGGATGCGCGAGAAAGGCGCTGTTCCTTACGCCTACACCGCAGACCTGGGTCAGCCAGATGAGACAGACATCGATGCGATTCCCGCACGAGCCGCCGAATACGGCGCCGAGGCCGGCCGCTTAGTTGACTGCCGCGAAAGCCTGGTGGAAGAAGCCCTAGCGGCAATCGCCTGTGGCGCGTTCCACTTGCGCACCGGCGGCAAGGCATACTTCAACACCACTCCCCTTGGCCGCGTGGTCACGGGAACCTTGCTGGTTCGCGCCATGCGCGAAGACGGCGTTGAGATCTGGGGCGATGGCAGCACTTACAAGGGAAACGACATTGAGCGTTTCTACCGCTACGGCTTGCTTGCCAACCCAAACCTGCGCATCTACAAGCCATGGCTCGACGCCGACTTTGTGAGCGAACTTGGTGGACGCCAGGAAATGAGCGAGTGGCTACTTGAGCGCGGCCTGCCTTACCGCGCCAGCGCCGAGAAGGCTTACTCCACCGACGCCAACATGCTGGGTGCCACCCACGAGGCTAAGACCCTTGAGTTCCTAGACGCCAGCTACGAAAACGTTGAACCAATCATGGGCGTTAAGTTCTGGGACCCAAGCGTGAAGATTGACACCGAAGACGTTTCGATCACCTTCTCGCAGGGCCGTCCGGTGGCGATCAATGGCAAGAGCTTTGCCTCGTCCGTTGAGCTTATGTACGAGGCTAACCGCATTGGTGGTCGTCACGGCCTTGGCATGAGCGACCAGATTGAAAACCGAATCATCGAAGCCAAGAGCCGCGGCATTTATGAAGCACCAGGAATGGCGCTGTTGTTCGTTGCCTACGAGCGCTTGGTTTCGGCCATTCACAACGAAGACACCATTGCCAACTACCACGCCGAGGGTCGTCGCATGGGTCGCCTGCTTTACGAAGGTCGTTGGTTGGACCCACAGACTCTAATGCTGCGCGAGAGCCTAACCAAATGGGTTGCGTCTGCCGTGAACGGCACGGTTACCCTGCGCTTACGCCGCGGCGACGACTACACCATTGTGAACACTCAGGGTGAGGGCTTTAGCTACCACCCCGAGAAACTCTCGATGGAGCGCACCGAAGACGCAGCGTTTGGCCCAACCGACCGCATTGGCCAGCTGACAATGCGCAACCTGGACATTGCCGACACTCGCGCCAAGCTTGACCTTTACCGCCGCCAAGGCCAGATTGAGGGTGGGCAATTCGAGCTGGCTTAGACCAACTCAACTGCCTTCACCTCTTTCGGCGGTTAGCCGCGCCCAGCACCGCTTCAACGCCTGCGTCGAGGACTTCACGCACTAGCTGATCGTTGGCAAGTTCTAAATCAAGCAGTACCGCGGGGTAAGTCATAAAGTGTTGACTCACAAAACATGCGTCTGGCACCGTTTGACACCAAGCATCGCGCTCCACCAGATCGACCATGTGAACTGCAACCACCAAACCTTGGGGAGCCTTTCCGCCAAGCTCGACTAAATCTTTTTTGCTCAAAGGCCGCTCCCATGCCACGGTCTTGCCTTCAACCGTCCACGCTCTGAAACTTGGTTGTTTTCCACGAACCACCTGCACACTCGCACCATTGGGCAGCATGGCAAACCATTCATCGATGAATGCAAAAGAGATCATGCTCCGATGCTAGTTAGCGGAGCTGTTCATGTTGCCAGTGCCACCCTCAACACACTGGATTCTTTTTGGGTTAGGCTCAAAATCGAGTAGCCGGGTCCTCGATATACACAAACAGACGCGCGCAGAAGGTAATGCAAGGATGCACAAACCGACTGTAGAAACAGAAGCACTCAGGGAGCACATTCTCACGTACGCAAGAACTCGTATGGGTTATTCAACTCCTCCGCTTGACAGGCCGCAAACAGTGGAATGGCTCCAGGAGAAAGCGGGACAGACTATAACCGAAGACGGTCTGGGTGGCATGCGGACTCTTGGCCTATTTGCGGATGTGCTCGCCCCGGCAACAATCTCAACGGACCACCCTGGGTATTTGAGTTTTATTCCAAACGCGCCAACCGAGGCCGCAACCTTGTTTGACCTGGTGGCATCAGCCAGCTCCATTTACGGAGGTTCGTGGCTGGAGGGTGCTGGCGCAGTTTACGCCGAGAATCAGGTTATAAGCTGGCTCGCCGCCGAAGCTGGACTCCCCGCCACGGCTGGCGGAGTTTTTGTTCAAGGCGGAACCTTAGGAAACCTTTCCGCTTTGGTTGTGGCCAGAGACGAAGCAAAACGGAAACGCCAAGCTGCCGGTCTAGCATTGCCTGAACGATGGAAGTTGATCTGTTCGAGCGAAGCTCACTCATCGCTCAAATCAGCCGCCCACACTATGGATGTTGACGTGGTTTTGGCCGAATGCGGCACCGATGGGCGACTTACCGGCGGTCAAGTTGAAACCGCTATCGAAACCGCTGGCGATGGCGTTTTTGCTGTAGTCGCAACGGCCGGAACCACCAATTTTGGAATCGTGGACAGGCTGGATGAAATAGGCCTGGTAACCAAATCCAGAGGCCTTTGGTTTCACGTTGACGGAGCGTATGGGCTGGCGGCAATTCTTGCACCCGGAACTAAATCACTGTTCACAGGTACCGAGTTAGCAGATAGCTTCATAGTCGACCCGCACAAATGGTTATACGCACCATTTGATGCTTGTGCTCTGGTCTACCGTGAGCCCAAAATTGCCAGAGCCTCCCACACACAGCACGGAGAATATCTAGACACCCTCACAGAACGCGAAGAGTGGAACCCAAGCGATTATGCTTACCACCTAACCCGCCGTGTACGTGGATTACCACTTTGGTTCTCTTTGGCTACCCACGGTGCGGCCGCCTACAGGCACGCAATACAAGCAAATATAGATTTGGCTCACAAAATTGCCGAGGAAATTTCGCGCCGTGATTACCTGAAACTTGTACGAGAACCCATGCTCTCGGTTGTGGTTTTTGAGCGCGATGGATGGGATCACGACCGCTATGAAAAGTGGAGTAGTGAACTGTTGAATAGCCAGTTGGCATTTGTGGTTCCAAGTTCTCATATGGGACGCGCAAACACCCGGTTTGCAATAGTGAATCCTCAAACCACTTTTGAGCTACTTGTTGAAATTTTGAACACTATGGAAGATCGTTAGGGAGCACCCTTGAAGGTAACCATTGCGCCACCATTGCCATCGCTGAGTCGCGTACATCCACCCAAGCGGCACCCCCTTCGAGTTGCACTGGTTCAAACTAGTTGGAGCGCAAACCAGCTTGAACACCAGGCAGTTTTGAGAGAGGGTATTGAAGCAGCCGCGCAAGCAGGTGCGCGAATAGTCTTCATGCAAGAACTCACCCTGAGCCGCTACCCAGCGGACACTCAGCCCATTGGCATCCCAAACGCGACCGCCGAGAATTTGGAAAACGGCCCCACCTTCGAGTTTGCGAGGCAAGCGGCAGCCGACAACGGTATTTTTGTCCACGCCTCGCTATTCGAATACGAAAACTTACCTGATGGGCGCGGCTGGAACACTGCGATTGTGGTGAGCCCACAAGGCGAAGTTGTTGCAAAGACTCGAAAGCTGCACATACCGGTTACGGCAGGCTACTACGAAGACGAGTACTTCACACCTGGGTCGGCACAAGGTACTGCATCAGACACCGATCCATACCCGGTGCATGTATTTGATGGCTTGGATGCTCGCTTCGGCCTGCCCACATGTTGGGATGAGTGGTTCCCAGAGGTTGCCCGAAACTACAGCCTGAGAGGAGCAGAGGTATTGGTTTATCCAACGGCAATAGGTAGCGAACCCGACCACCCAGATTTCGATACCGAACCACTATGGCAACAGGTTATTTTTGGCAACGCTATTGCAAATGGGACTTTCATGGTGGTTCCCAACCGATGGGGCAACGAAGGTGCGATTGACTTCTATGGGAGCAGTTTCATCTGCGATCCATATGGACGAGTTTTGGCCCAAGCTGGGCGCACCGGCAACGAAGTTTTAGTTGCAGACCTCGACCTAGACCAACGTAGAGACTGGTTGGACTTATTTCCATTCTTAGCCACTCGCAGACCCGACACGTATGGACGGTTAGTGGAACCTGTAGCAAATCTTCGGGGAAGTGATGGGGCAGGCGTAAAGGGTGGCATCGCCGGCATAGAACCAGATGAGCAGTAACTTGGCAAACAAAAACCACATGCCAGCGGAATGGGAACCACACCAACGCACTTGGATGGCATGGCCGTGTTCGGGTTATACGCTCGGTCAAACTGAGTCTGACTGGAATGAAGCGAGAGCCGCTTGGGCTGCAGTTGCAAACGTGGTGGTCGAATTCGAACCTGTTTCAATGCTTTGCGATCGAGATCACATTGAAGTGGCACAATCTTTTCTTAATCCCAAGGTTGAACTTGTAACAGCCGAACTTGACGACGCATGGATGCGCGACATTGGACCAACCTTTGTTCGCAAGTCAAACGGCAGCGTGGCAGCAGTCAACTGGGTATTCAATGGGTGGGGCGCTCAAGGATGGTCAAGCTGGGAGAAAGATTCTCAGGTGGCAACCAGAATCGCTGACATAACCGAATCACCACTAATTGACAGCTGGTTGGTAAATGAAGGCGGCGGTATTGCAGTAAATGGAGCAGATACCGTACTGCTTACTAAAACTGTGCAACTCGGCGAAGGTAGGAACTCAAGTTCTACACAAACAGAGGTGGAACAAGAGATTCATAGATGCCTTGGCACCTCAAATGCTATTTGGCTGGAACGAGGACTAACTCGAGACTATGAAGAGTTTGGAACACGGGGTCACGTTGACATTATTGCCGCGTTTTGTTCCACTGACACAATTCTCTACCACGACCAGCAAGACCCGAGCCATCCAGACTTTCAGGTTAGTAAAGAGGTGCGTAAACAACTTGCCCAGTCAGGTAGATTCAGACTCGTTCCAGTACCCGCACCCAAAACTCTGAGGGATTCTGAGGGTTGGGTGGACTACAGCTACATAAATCATTACGTAGTCAATGGAGGGGTTATTCTTTGCTCCTTCAACGATCCAAATGACCGAGTAGCCTACGAGATTATTCAGAGCGCGTACCCGGATCGCAAAATAGTTCAGGTAGACGCCACCCCTCTTTTTGCGCGCGGGGGCGGCATACATTGCATAACTCAACAACAACCCATGTAGTTCTCAGCGCACGCTCAGGTTACGCCAATAGTTTTTGGGAGAACTTGAACGAGGGGTATCCGTGTCAATCAGCACCGCAATAAAGCCAAACCGACTTACAGCCAGCAAGGGCTGGTGGTTTGGCCTTGCAGGCCTAACGGCATGGAGCCTGTTCAACTATCTGTGGGAACTGGCCAATGGCCAGCGCAGCGAGTATTACGCAGCCATTGCCCTTTCAATGAGCAAGTCGTGGAGTAACTTCTTTTTTGGAGCCATGGACCCCAGTGGTTCGGTAACACTCGATAAGGTTCCGGGCAGTTACTGGGTGCCGGCGGCATTTGTAAAAGTCTTTGGCTTCTCCACATGGTCGGTCAATGCACCTAACGCCCTAGCCACGGTTGGCGCAGTATTGCTGGTGGCATTTGCCGGCAAACAACTGCTCAACGCCAGGGCCGGAATCCTGGCCGGCGCGATAGTCGCCACCACCCCGGTGCTTGCGGCAGTTGCAAGATCCAATCAACCGGAGAGCTTTTTCCTACTGGCAATGGCAATGGTTGGCTACTTTGGGGTACGTGCGTTCAAACTCAACTCCACCAAAAATCTCTACTTTGCCGCACTAAGCGTTGGGCTAGCCTTTCACTTCTACATGCTCGAAGCCTGGGCTAGCATTCCTGCTTTGGCCTTGGCCTTTTTATTCACCGATGGCGGCCGAGCCCGCAAGTGGCTTGACGCAACGCTCGCGTCATTCGTTGCTATCGCCTCCTCGCTCACCTGGACCGCTCTTGTTTCGCTGATTCCGGCGAGCGCCAGACCATACATCGGTGGCACCAACCACAACAACGTTTGGGAAATGGTCTTTGGCTATAACGGCCTAGGCAGGTTCAGCAGCACGGCTAGCTCGGGCACAGAAGCCTACCGCTCGTTCACTCCCCCTTTTGGCGGTTCTGCAAGCATCGTGCGTTTTTTCAATGCTCAACTGGCTGGTCAGATAGGTTGGTTGATTCCTACAGCGATGGTTGCCCTGGCCGTGCTCTGGATCCTCAAGAGTAACCGCGCCGTGGTTGTGTTCCTTACGTCGTGGTTCGCAGTTATGTACTTGATGTTTGCCGAGGTTTCAGGCATGCACCAGTTCTATACGGCGGTAATGGCAATGCCGGTGTCACTCATTGTGGCTCTCGCCTATTTTGCGGCCACAGACGCCAAGGCACTTTGGGCGCAGATTGCCATTATTGCGAGTTCGGTTTTTGCCGCGCTTGGTATCACCATCTATTACCTCGACTATGTTTGGTGGACTCCACTAGTTGGCCTTTTGATAGCCTTTGGTGCCGTGGCTTTGCTTTTTGTGGAGAACAAGTGGGCGGGTCGACTCGCCGCCGTACTTGCAGGAGCGGCGTTGGTTTTCACACCGGCCGTTTGGGCCATGGATACCATCAACCACCCGAGCAGTATTAACCCTGCGGCCGGTGATGGATCCATGTCAATGGGCGGTGGCTTTGGTGGCAACCCAGCGGGCGATCTGAACAATGTCAATGATCTAGTGCTCAAATACGTGCAGCAGCATCAAGGCTCCGCCCATTACCTGCTAGCCGTTACCGGTGGCATGCAAGCCGCTCCGTATATAACTGCCAGCAACGGTGAGCAGATCATCGCCATCGGTGGCTTTAATGGAGCCGACAACAATATGCCGCTCAAAAAACTGCAGCAGTTGCTCAAATCTGGCCAACTGAGCTTTGTATTGCTCTCCGGGTCTGCAGGCGGACCTGGCAGCAATGGCGGAAGCCATGCTACCTCAAACCAGCTTCAAAGTTGGGTTGAAGCCAACCTGAAACCAGTCACTTTGAACGGATCTGCCAGCGGCCTCTATGAGTATTTGAAATAACGATGGCTTTTCGCAACGAGGCGAACAACCGCTTGAGCAGTTGCCATAATTGACTAACGTTTTGGCGAACGCCAAATGTTATTGGTGACTATGAACCGGGGGGATCATGAGAAACCTAGGCCGATACCTAGTTGAACGTTTTCAGCCGCTGGCTGTTGTGCCGTTGGCGTTGCTAACAGCCATGCTTCTGGTTGGAGCCGCTTCGCCACTGCAATACTCGTACTTCGTGGTGCATCACGCCTCAACTGCACTGTCTTTGCCAAGTGTTTTGAATACACTCCTGGTTGCCCTATTAGTGTTGGCGTTCCTTCTGCGCACCAGGGTTACCGACGAGTTCAAGGACTACAAACACGACACCGCCAATTACCCCAATCGCCCGCTTCAGCGAGGTTTGGTTACGAGAGATCAGCTCTTCAAACTAGGTGTTGGCGCTTTCGCAGTTGAACTCGGGTGCGCTGTCGCTTGCGGCATTTTCAATGACACTTTGACCTCCGCCGGCTGGTACCTTGCTGTGCTTGCATTCAGCTACCTAACCGCTAAAGAATTTTTTGCCCCGCGCTGGCTAGCCCGTCACTTCACTATTTATTTTGTGAGCCATCAAATACTTTTTGTGTGTTTTGCAATTTGGGCGTACAACACTTTTGGCGGAGCAACCGCAGAACGGCGCGACTATTCGCAGACTGCGCTAGTGGCCTTTGTTCTTCTCATGGCAGCAGTTGAAATTGTTCGCAAGTACGAATTGCGTTACAGCCCAGACGGAACTTTGGTCCAGGACACCTATCCAGCGGTTTGGGGCAAAAAGTGGGCTGCACTGGTGCTTGCCACTCTGGTGGTTGTGGCAAGCGGATTCGAATCATATGCACTGTTTAGCCCTGCCCCGTTCTTACTAGGAGCAACGGCAGCAACACTTATTGGGGCGAGTAAGCCTCAAACTGCTAGGGCCCTTGGCTTTATAACCTTTGCCGTTTTAACAGTGGTGTTGTGGTGGTCATGAGCGAGTTTGGCACCAAAGCCCAAAACTTATTGGTGATGAAGAACGAGTTCAACCTCAACGTTCCCGAGTTTCTGGCCGTTCCTTTCAGTTCGCTTATATTCAACTGGCCTGCAATTCAGCAAACCGCAACCACCACGGTAAACCAGTACTTGCGCGGAGTCACAGACATCGATGAGTGCCTCGCGAACTCGAACGAAATGCTTTCAAACTTGTCATTGGTTACCGAGAGCGCGGAGCAGACCCTGCGGCAACTTCAAGGTTGGGATCGAGTGAGTTTTCGCACGTCCGCTGCGCTGGAGGACACGAGCGAACACTCGTTTGCCGGGCAATACGAGAGCTTCCTTGATCAAGAGTTGAACGCGGAAACGTTGAACAAGTATGTGCTGGCCTGTTTTGCCAGCATGCTCACGCCTCGAGTTCTAGGGTACGCAAAGGAACATGGGCTGACAGACTTCCAGCTTGGTGGATCGGTAGTGATCCAGAAGATGTTCTACGGCCAGTATTCGGGGGTTCTGTTCACTGAGAACGGCAGGGGCAAACTCCAAATTGCCACCACAACGGGATGGCAAAACCTGGTGGTTGAGGGTGGCGATTCCGCCGACCTTTTGATTGACCGTGAAGAATGTTTCAACGGCAAGCTAGCCGAACAGGCACCGGCCATTCAAGAACTCTGCAAAGCCGCGCTGCGAATTGAGGCGCGCATAGGTTCACCCGTTGACATTGAGTTTTCCGTGAACAACACCGAAGTTGCGTTCCTGCAGTACCGCCCACAAACCACGGCATTCACCAGCTACCTGCTGGAGTGGGATAGCACCAACATTTCGGAGAACTACCCCGGCACCACCCTGCCGCTAACTTACTCGTACATACGCAATCTCTACGCCGGCGTGTACCCTGCGTTCTTCAGACTTTTGGGTACCAGCGAGAAACGGCTTGCTGCCCAAACCGAGACCTTCGAAAACATGTTGGGGTACCTAAACGGTCACGTTTACTACCGGATCAGCAACTGGTACCAGGCGCTTAAACTCCTGCCCGGAAAGAGCAACCAAGAGTTCTTTGAGTCCATGCTCAACCCGGTTACCAAAAAGGGCACCGATGCTGCCAAGCGGAAATCACGTTTGGATTTGGGTTCGGCACTTGCCATACTTCGTTTCCTTATTCTGCTGGGCAGGTCCGAACGCTTGTCTCGCAAATTCCGAAACCGACTGGTTCCACAACTCGCGTTGCTCAACTCCTATCAACTGGATTTCATTGACTCGGCCACCGTGTTTCAAGCGCTAAAACGCGGTCGCGTGGAAATGCTAAGCAAATGGGCCGTGCCCATTCTCAACGATGTGAAGCTGATGGTTTTCCACGGGCTGCTAAAGCGTTTCTTCGCGGCAGACCAAACGGGCGAGTACCTAGGATTTCTCCAGGGCCTAACCGACAGGGCCAGCATTAAGCCCCTAGAAGGGTTAGCGTGGTTGGGCAGGGTAACTCGCAGCGCAATGGACGGTGAGGCAGTTGCCACCATCGATGCATTCAAACGCACTCCGAGTTGGGACCTGGTGGTGGAAGCCGCCAATAAGTACATTGTGGACTTTGGTGCCAGGACCCCCGACGAACTGAAGCTGGAAAACCCAAGGCTAACGGAGCAGTTAGACGCCGTGCTCAGCCTGGCGATTAATGCGGAATCCGCAAAGCTTGACTCGCCTGCGCGTGCAACGAAGGACCCGGTTTGGCCAACCGGTTTGGCTCCTTGGAAACGCCCGGTCCTGAGATATGTGGGAAACCAAACCCGCCGCGCCATTGACTGGCGGGAACGGTTCAGGTTCAATCGGGCCCAGTTTTTTGATGTAGCCCGCAATGCGTTCACCGCTATTGGTTCGTCGCTCGCAGCAGAAGACGTAATTGCCGAGACACGTGACGTGTTTTGGCTAACCGAACAAGAAGTAGACGAACTGGTGAACGGGCATGCCTGGAGCATGAACGCCAAGGACACTGTTGCGGCTCGCAAGGCAGTGTTCAACTCATTCCAATCAACAAACATGGATCTTGCAGTGCATGGAGCGGGGCGCATTGCAGCAAAGCACTTGAGTGCAGTGCAACCTAGTTCGCCCGGGCAAGGGTTAAGAGGCACTGGCGTTGCTCCCGGTACGATCACGGCCGAGGTGGTGGTTGCCACCGAGTTTGATGCAACGCTTGACGTTCGCGGCAAGATTTTGGTGGTCCACCACATTGACCCGGGGTGGACACTCTTGTTCACGCAAGCCGCGGGTATCGTTGCCGAGAAGGGAAACGCTTTGTCGCACGCAGCCATCATTGCGCGTGAGATTGGCATTCCGGCCGTGGTTGCTGCAGTTGGTGCAACAAGCCAACTGACCACCGGCCAAACCGTAACAATCAACGGAATCACAGGAAGCATTAGTAATGCAAAGAATTAGGTTCATTGCCGCCACAGTTGGTTGGCCCGGTTTGGTTAGCTTTGCCAGTTTGTTTGCCGCTTGGACCGCAACGGCATTCCTAATTTTCGGAAACCTTCGCTTGGCTGTTGCCAGCCAGATTTGCGCGTTCTTACTCGATTCGTTGGATGGGTTTTTGGCACGAAAACTTGGAGTGGTTAGTGACTTTGGCCGCCAACTCGACAGCATGATTGACGCCTTCAACTACTCTTTATTTGCCGCACTGTTGACCATGCTTTGGCTATTGCCGGGAGCGCTCGGGTTCGTTGTTGGATTCCTGATTCTGGCTCTGGGAATTCTCCGCCTGGTGCTGTTCAACATCAGTGGTTACGTGACCGAGGGAGATCGACTTTATTACCTTGGCGTGGTCACACCACACTTAACCCTTGCGTCTGGGCTGCTATTTTTTGCTCACAAGTTTTGGCCGATTCCGGATTGGGCAATGGCCGTGGTCTTGGTAGTGCTGGCGTTTGGCCAACTTTCCAAGGTTCGAACTCGCAAAACCGGTGCTCTAGCCTTCTGGTTGCCTGCTTCGGTTTTGCTTGGGATTGGCGCGCTGCTTTGGCTATAGACATTGTTCGCCAGGTGTCGGCCAACCTCAAAGAAGCGGTCTTGGACGAAGTTCACTCGGTATCGGTGAACTCGGGCCAGCTCACACCGCGTTCTCCCAAAAAACTACTCAAGCTACTGAATGATGGTCGGTTGGTGTTGGCCTTCATCGATGAAGAATTGGCGGGCTGGCTAGTTGCCGAGAGGTTATCCCCCGGACTCAGCGAACTTGGCATGGCTTACGTGAAGCCGGAGTATCGTAATGAACCTGTGTTTGACGCACTGGCCCACAGAGCGATTACCGATGACGAGGCGTTCCTTTTTGCCACCTACAACACCAACATGTTGCGTTACGTGGAACGCGAGTTTGGTTTTGTTCCGGTCTCGCTATGGCACGTGGTGTGGCGCAGTTGGGGTTTGTTCCTTCTGAAGCGTTTGGGTCGTGACGCGCGGCTTTCAATTGGCAATCGAATGAAAACGCTTCAACCGCTATTTGCGCTCAGGGAAAAACCATGGAAGTAGCAAATCCACAGACTTGGTTAATTGCCGGCGCCCTTAGCGCCCTGTTCTTGGGTTTTGTTGCGCTTGTAGAAATTGCAAAACGGAAATTCTCGCTGTCTAGCGAAATAACCCGCCGAGTGGTGCACATTGGCGCGGGTTTATGTGCGTGGTTGGACTACGCGCTACTTCCGGGATGGCTATTTGCGGCGCTCAGCCTTGGTGGCGGATTGATCTTCACCTTGTCGTACCGGGCAAACTTGATCACCTCGGTACACAACGTAGTACGAAAAACCTATGGCGAGCTTTGGCTCACGGCGGGAATTGTTGGCGCGTATTGGGTAAGTCTGCTCAATCCGGCTAAGGCAGTTTTGTTGCCCGCTCTGTTAGTAGTCACACTGGCCGACTCGGCCGCGGGACTAGTGAGCGATATCTTCAGGCAACCACGAAAAATGTGGCGTGGTTCGGCGGTGTTTTTTGTTATCACCGCTGCAATTCTCCTTGTAAGCGGCAATCCGGCGTACCTTGCCCTGCCATTCGCGCTGGCACTCACTGCCGTGGAGCGCTACTCTCCATTGGGTTCCGACAATGTGACAGTTCCCCTGACTGCGGCCGCGTTGCTACTTCTTTAGCTGCAGTTTGCGCATCCATATATCGGTGAGCGCGTGAACGGTAAGCCCCAGTACAAACGAGACCAAGAGGTACTGCCACTCCACGTGGTAGGCAATAATGAGCAAAAGTCCCACTGCCAAGCTGCCATCGGTGTTGTCAAAGAAGGGTTGAATTTTTGCCCCGATGTTTGATCCGGCCGCCAAACCGGCCCCAATACCTAGCCTGCGTTTCACAAAGCTGTTGAGCAGTTCGCCGACAACATAAGCCAGTCCCCAACTCAAGCCAAGTTGGAGCGGATCCGAACGGAACACAGGCGCAACTGACCAACCTTGTGCGCCTAAGACGTTTAGCGCCAGCACCACCACTGGTGCACCAACAACGTAGAAAAACACTCCACGCCAGGTTTTGTTGGGGCCAAACAGGGGCCTTTCCGCAAGGTGGAAACCGCCATCGATGGGACGATTCAGTCCCGCCAACCAGTTGCGCTTTATGGCAATAATGAAGAGCACGCCTGGCAACAAGATTGGCAAGAGTAACTGCAACCCGCCCAGTAGAAGGGCGGAAAGATTTGCAATCGCTAGCACTTGTCCCTCCCCATAGTTTTCCAAAGTCTACGGGGAAAGACTCTAGCTTTCGAAAATTGCCACGCAGCGCGTCCAGCCCGCCGAGGCTGCCTTCACTTTGGTTGGGAAACAGGCAACTTTGAAGCCGGTTGCTGGAATCGCATCGAGGTTGAAGAGTTTCTCAATGTGGCAGTATGCAACATCCGCTCCGGCTTTGTGGCCTTCCCAAACCAACGATGGGTCGCCGGTCTCCTCGAAGACTTTGCGGTTGATGGATACGGGCAGGTCCCAGCCCCACGCATCGGTTCCCGTTACCTTTACTCCCTGGTTTGTGAGATGCAAAGTTGCTGCTCGACCAAAGCCAATGCCGGTGTCTAGGTATTTGTCGGTTCCGTATGCCGATGAAGCAACGGTTTGCATGAGAACAATGTCGTACGGCTTCAGTGTGTAGCCAATTTTGGCTAGCGCTGCATCAATGTCTTCGGGCATCACCAAGTGACCATTTGGTAGGTGGCGCAGGTCAAGCTTGACTCCATCGCGAAAGAACCAGTCCAGCGGCACATCATCGATGGTCCAAGCAGGTTCGCCATGGTTCATGGTTGGGTGGTAATGGTACGGGGCGTCCACGTGAGTGCCCGCGTGGGTGCTGATGGTCACCGTTTCGGCGGCTAGACCACAGCCGTCCAACAGTTGATCAGGGCGAATCCCGTACATCAAGTCCATTTCGCCCAATGTGTCCTGGTGGTCCTTGTAAGTGATTTGAGGCTTCAGGAATGGAGGATCAACTGGGGTGACGTTGTCAATTGGCATTGATAGGTCTACAAAACGCATGAAAAGTCCTTTGGTCGGCTGACTTTATTCTGCCGAGCGCCGCTGGTTTGGGCTGCTAGGCATTGGTCATACGTGGTATCGGTGCGGGCAAACCCTTCTGGGTAGAGAGCGCCCCCGGTAGGAATCGAACCCGATGTCCGCAACAGCGGACTAGCCCAGCAATGTAGTGCAACTGGATATACTTGTGCGGGACGAGCGCCCCCGGTATGAATCGAACCCGATGCCCGCAACCGCGGACTAGCCCAGCACGGTTGTGCAACTGGATATACTTGTGCGGGACGAGCGCCCCCGGTAGGAATCGAACCTACGACCAAGAGATTAGAAGGCTCTTGCTCTATCCACTGAGCTACGGAGGCATTGCCCAATGGGCATGAATCTAGTTTAAAGCCGGTGGTGGCGTGCGATCCTCAAAGTATTGCAATCGTCGATGAATGCCTCTCAGTAAACGCGCAGCCTACTTGCAGTGTTCTAGCCGGGGTTTTCCACTTTCCGCCAAGGTTGCCAAACCAAACTCTTCTTCAACGGGCAAATAGTTCGTTAGCAAGGAGAAACAAAAATGAAGAAGAAACAGATCCTCGGCGCAGCCGGACTTGTTACCGCTGGCATCTTGGCCGGCTCCATCATGTCGGTTGCCGGTGCAGCTAACGCAGCAACCAGCACCACCTCCGCTGGAACTACCAGCACCACCTCAAGCACCGCTACCACCACCCCTCCAACCTTTGGCGGCGGCAACGGTGCAGCTGCCGGTGCTCAGGGCCAGGCTCCAGCGGACTTTAACCCAGGTGGTGCAGCCTCAGTTCGTAGCGACGAAACTCAGGTAACCGGCTCTGATGCCGACCGCCTCAAGGCAGCAGCCGAAGCTCGCGTAAGTGGAGCAACCGCATTCCGAGTTGAGACTGACGGTGACGGCGCTGCTTACGAAGTGCACATGAAGAAGGCCGACGGCAGCCTGGTTACCGTGAAGTTCGACAGCAGTTTCAACATCACCAGCGTTGAAGACGGCATGGGTGCAGGTGGCCCTGGCGGACACGGAGGCCCTGGCGACCACGATGGTGACGGCCCTGCAGGTGCACCTGGACAGGCTCCAACCACGGGTTCGTCTACCGGCACCACCAACTAGTTTTTGCTAGTTTCGCCAAAGGGTGAGGTCTTAGGGCCTCACCCTTTCTGCTTTTTAAACTGCGAAGAATAATGACCCTGCCGGCGCGGTTAGACTTACAACAAACGCAATATGGAGGGCACTTTGCATCGTCTGGCCAAACTCTCACTAACCAACCGCTCGGTGGTTGCACTACTAACTGTGATCATCACGGTTTTTGGAATCATCTCGCTTGGATCTCTGCGTCAAGAGCTCTTTCCAAGCATCGATGTTCCCCAGGCAGCCATTGTTACCGCTTATCCCGGTGCCTCACCCGAGGTGGTAGACACCCAGGTGAGTAAGCCGATTGAGAACGCGGTTCGCTCGCTCGATGGTGTTACAAACACAACCACCACGAGCCAAGCCAACATGAGCATTGTGCGTGTGCAGTTTGACTACGGCACCACCTCTGCGCAGGTAAAAGAGCGCCTAAATGGTGCAGTAACCGGCCTGAGCACCCTTCCAAGCTCGGTCACTCCAAATGTGCTTTCGGGCAGCCTAGACAGCATTCCAATCGTTGTTCTGGGCGTTTCCTCCAAGACTGGAAACAATGACTCCCTCAGCAAGATAATTTCCGACGTTGCCACCCCGATTTTGTCGCCCATCGATGGCGTTCGCGATGTTGCCATTTCGGGTATCACCACTAAGCGCATCAATCTTGCCCTCAAGAGTGACGTGCTCAAAAAGTACAAGCTGACATCGCAGAACATCGTTACCGCTCTACAGAGCAATGGCATCGTTTTGCCAGCCGGCTCGATTAACGACGCAAACGGTGAGCTAACCATTCAGGTAGGCACTCCAGTTGAGTCCATCGAAGATTTCAAGAAACTCCCACTAATCACCACAAGTAGCAGTGTTAGTTACGGCGGCCTCAGTGCTGCATCGATGGCGGGAGCGGCTGCAGGAGCATCTGGCTTCCCTTCCGGTGCTGGCGCAGCAGGTGGTTTCACCATTCCAACCCCAACCGTGACCACCAGCATCAAGGTACTCACTGTTGCCCAGGTGGCAGTCGTATCGCTGGTGGACTCCCCCGACAGTTCCATTTCACGCGTGAATGGCAAGCCATCGCTGGGAATCATCATTACCAAGACTCAGGATGGAAACACCGTGAGCATTAGCAAGGCGGTTGAAGACGCCCTGCCCGAACTCGAGTCCAAGCTGGGCAATGTTCGAATCACCACAGTATTTGACCAGGCGCCATACGTTGAGAAGTCGCTCGACGACCTGAACACCGAGGGCCTTCTGGGCCTAAGTTTTGCAATCATCGTGATTCTGCTGTTCTTGCTCTCGATTCGCAGCACACTCGTTACAGCTATCAGCATTCCAACTTCGATTCTGATCACCTTCATTGGACTGAATACGGCTGGCTATTCGCTTAACCTGTTCACGCTTAGCGCTTTGACTATTGCAATTGGTCGAGTGGTAGACGACTCGATTGTGGTTATTGAAAATATCAACCGACACTTGAGCTATGGCGAGCCCAAGAAGGAAGCGGTTCTCGCGGCAGTGCGAGAAGTTGCAGGCGCAATTACCGCCGCCACTATTACAACAGTTGCCGTGTTCCTTCCAATCGCGCTGGTAGGTGGACTAATCGGTCAGCTGTTCCGTCCGTTTGCTCTGACCTTTGCAATCGCACTGGTGTCATCGTTGCTGGTTTCGCTCACCATTGTTCCGGTGTTGGCGTACTGGTTCCTAAAGCAGCCAAAGCGAGTTCGTGACCTAGGAAAGGCTGCCGCAGAAAGCGTTTTGGCCAAAGCCAAGGAAGCCGAGGAGGAGCGCGAGCGCAAGAGCATTTTGCAGCGAATTTACTTGCCGGTTTTGCGCGGCACCCAGACCCACCCGTTCCTCACTCTTGTGGCGGCCGTTTTGGTTCTGTTCCTCACATTTGGACTGGTTCCACAGCTAAAGACCAACTTCATTGGTAACAGCGATGGCAACACGTTTGTGATGACACAAGAACTCAAGTCCGGCGCAAGCCTGGCACAGAAGGACGAGGCCTCAGCAAAACTTGAGGCTTTGCTCCTAGACGAGCCATCGGTGAAGGTGGTTCAGACCTCCATTGGATCAACCGGTGATGGTCGCGTTGCGTTTGGTGCCGCCGCGGGTGGAATCCAACACCAGGTGACCACCAAGCAGGGCACCGCTATTGCCGCAGTTGAACAGCACGTGTTGGAGCGCGCGGCGTTGGACCAGTCAATTGGCACCGTAAAGGTTCAGGTTGGTGGCAACTTTGGAAGCACGGGAACCATTGATGTGAAGGTGACCGGAGCCAACGACGCAGCGCTGAAAATGGCGGTTGACCAGATTGAACGCGCTATGCAGGGAACCAAAAACGTTTCCGAAATCACCAACTCACTCAAGGCCGACCAGCGCACTCTCAGGATCACGGTTGACCGTGCAGCGGCGGCCAAACTTGGCCTAACCGAAGTTGCGGTTAGCGCCGTGGTAGCCGGTATTTTGAATCCAAGCTCTATTGGCAAACTCAACATTGATAACGTATCCACGCCTATTTATGTGGTGCAAACCAACACCCCACAGACGGTGGATGAAATCAAGAAGATTTCGGTTCCAACCGGCACCGGCTCGGTGAAGCTGAGCAAGATTGCCAGCGTTGAAGAGACCCTGATTGCCACCACCATTACGGGCGAAAAGGGTGACCGCACGGCCACTGTTTCGCTCAAGCCGGAGGGCGACAACCTTGGCGCCATCACCACCGATGTCACCAAGCGCCTTGACGGAGTGACTCTTCCAGCCGGCGTTACTGCAACTCTGGGTGGCGTGAGCAAGGACCAAACCGATTCGTTCAACCAACTTGGTTTGGCGTTGTTGGCAGCCATCGCGATTGTTTATCTGGTGATGGTGGCAACTTTCCGCAGCCTGCTGCAGCCGATTCTGTTGCTCACCTCAATTCCTTTTGCGGCTACCGGTGCCTTTGTGGCTCTACTGGTCACCGACACCGCGCTTGGCGTTCCAGCGCTGATCGGAATGCTGCTCTTGGTAGGAATTGTGGTGACCAACGCGATTGTTCTAATTGACCTGGTGAACCAGTACCGCGAACAAGGCATGACCGTGCAGAACGCAATTTTGAACGGTGCGCGCCAGCGTTTGCGCCCGATTCTGATGACCGCTCTGGCTACAATCTTTGCTCTCACCCCAATGGCCGTTGGCCTCACCGGTGGCGGTGGCTTCATTAGCAAGCCGCTTGCGGTTGTGGTTATTGGTGGTTTGTTCTCCAGCACGGTTCTAACCCTGGTGATTGTGCCCGTTCTTTACTGGCTCACCGCTGGTAGGGCCGAGCGCAAGGTGATCCGCCAGAGTCGTCGTGCCACCAAGAAGGCCAAGCGCCTTGCTAAGCAAGACACTAAGGCGGCCCTGAAGAAGGCATCGATGGATGCAAAGGCAGCAGCCAAGCAAGCGGCAGCGCAAAAGTTGCTCAATGCCAAGCAGGCCGATGCTGATGCCAAGCGAGCTGCGGTTGAGTTGAAGCAGGCCGCGGCAGAGGCCAAGGTGGTTGCCAAAGTTAACGCCAAGGCTGCGTCCAAGGCTAAGAAGAACAGTGGAAAGCGGCCAACTTCCAAGGAAGCAGCCGCGGCCATGGCAACCGAAGCCGCCAAGGCGCAGGCCGAGCTAGACGCTGCTACTAAGGCTGCCGCTGCGGTCAAGCCAAAGGCAGCGCCTCGCGCCAAGGCACCTGCTCAGCCGGCCCCCCAGAAGAGCCTGGACCGCACTCCGCCTTCCAAGCGCAACAGCAAGCGCAAATCGGATTAGCGGCCTTCAGGCAAGTCAAGGCTAAAATTGGGAGGTCGCCGGATGTCGGCGGCCTCCCCTATTTTTTGGTTGTGATTGAGATTTCAGAAAACCTCGTTTGGATCGACTGCGAGATGACCGGCCTAGATACCGTAAAGGATTGTCTGGTTGAGATTGCGGTGGTGGTTACGAACAGCGAACTCGAGCTTCTCGACGCGGGAATCGACATTGTCATCAAGCCTCGCCCAGATTCCCTGGCGAATATGAACGACTTCGTGCGCAACATGCACACCGAAAGCGGCCTCATCAATGAGTTTGAAGAGGGTCTAGAACTTGCAGAGGCCGAACAACTCGTTTTGGAATACGTACAACGTTTTGTTCCCAACGCCAAAGACGCACCCCTGGCCGGAAACAGCATTGGCACCGACCGCATGTTCCTCAATAGATACATGCCTCAGCTAGACCAGCACCTGCACTACAGAAACATCGATGTGAGTTCCATCAAAGAGCTTTCGCGCCGCTGGTACCCCCGCGTTTATTTTCAGCTACCAAAGAAGAGCGGAAACCACCGCGCCTTGGCCGACATCCTCGAGTCGATTCAAGAGCTCAAGTACTACCGCGAAACCGTTTTTGTTGGCTTGCCCGGTCCAACGAGCGATGAAGCCATCGCGGCGGCACAGCGAGTGGCTGGTCAGCCCGCCTAACCGCGCATAGCCAGGACCACAGTGGCGCACGCCGCTGGCTCGGTGGTTTCAAAACTGATAGAATCTAAAGGTTGTTGCGCCTGGCGCGGCACATGGTGGGTATAGCTCAGCTGGTAGAGCACCTGGTTGTGGTCCAGGGGGTCGCGGGTTCAAGTCCCGTTACTCACCCCAATAAAAAAACCCGATGACTTACGTCATCGGGTTTTTTGAGTTTGTACGAGTTGCTAGCGGCTTTTACTTACTGCCAGTTTGCCTTGGCAATCAGCAGTTCGCGAACGCGAGCTGCGTCTGCCGAACCCTGCATAGCCTTCATAACGGCACCAATTACGGCACCGGCGGCCTGCATTCGTCCCTCACGGATTGCGTCTAGCACGTCTGGCTGAGAGGCCAGGGCGGCATCGATGGCTGCAATAAGTGCACCGTCGTCGGACACAACCTCAAGGCCACGAGCGGCAACCACTGCGGCGGGCGAGCCCTCGCCGGCTAGCACGTAGGTCACAACTTCGCGAGCTAGGCGGTCGTTGATCTTTCCTGCATCAATCAGGCCAGCCAACTCGGCAACATCGGCCGGAGTAATGGCAAGTTCCGAGATGTCCTTCTCGTCGGCGTTAGCCAAACGAGCCAGTTCACCGGTCCACCACTTACGAGCAGCCTGTGGCTTGGCACCGGCGGCAACGGTTTCCTCAATCTGGTCCAGCAAACCGGCGTTAACCACGTCGCGGAACTCCAGGTCCTGGAAGGCCCACTCGGCCTGCAGACGCTTGCGGCGCTCCGCCGGCTTCTCCGGAAGTGCCGCGCGCAAAGCCTCGATGAGTTCTTGCGAAGGCTGAACCGGAACCAGGTCTGGCTCAGGGAAGTAACGGTAGTCGTCGGCATCGCTCTTTGGGCGGCCGGCGCTGGTTGCACCCTTGTCTTCGTGCCAGTGGCGGGTCTCCTGAGTGATGGTTCCCCCCTTGGCCAAAATGGCTGCCTGGCGCTGAATCTCAAAGCGAACCGCACGTTCAATCGAACGCAGCGAGTTCACGTTCTTGGTCTCGGTACGAGTACCCAACTTGGCCTGGCCGTGAGGGCGCAGCGAAACGTTGGCGTCGCAACGAACGTTTCCGCGCTCCATGCGAGCATCGCTGACATTTAGAGCCTTCACAATCTCGCGGATGGAACGCACGTAAGCCGCTGCCAGTTCCGGAGCCTCTGAACCCGCACCGATGATTGGCTTGGTTACGATCTCAACCAGCGGAACACCCGCGCGGTTGTAATCAACCAGCGAGTACTCGGCGCCGTGAATACGACCGGTGCTGCCACCAACGTGGGTGAGCTTGCCGGCGTCTTCCTCCATATGAGCACGCTCAATGTCAACCGTGTAAGAGTTTCCGCTTGGCACCTCAATGTCAATGCTTCCTTCGAACGCGATCGGTTCGTCGTACTGAGAGGTCTGGAAGTTCTTGGCCAGGTCTGGGTAGAAGTACTGCTTTCGCGAGAAACGACCGGTTGGCGCAATGGAGCATCCCAGTGCCAAACCAATGCTTATGCTGCTTTCAACCGCACGCTTGTTCACGGCAGGTAGCGATCCAGGCAGACCAATGCAGATTGGGCAAACGTTGGTGTTTGGCTCGTCGCCAAAGGAGTTGGCGCAACCACAGAACATCTTGGTGTTGGTGTTGAGCTCAACGTGAACCTCGAGGCCAATCACAACCTCAAACTGTTCCAGGGCCTTTTCGTAGTCCATGAGTTCGGCTTTAGCCATTATTTGCCCTCCGATGCAGCAAAAGCGCCAACCAGCGAATCCAGATCCGGGGCGTCGTCCATCATGGTCTTGCCCCACTGCGCCTCGAGAATGCCCTCTAGCACCGCACCAACGTGGTACAGGCGAGCGTCTTCACGAGCCGGAGCCAAGAACTGAATACCAACAGGCAGGTTGTCTTCTTCAGCCAAACCAATTGGAAGCGAGATTCCAGGGATTCCGGCCAGGTTGGCAGGGATGGTAGCAATGTCGTTGAGGTACATTGCCAACGGGTCATCGTTCTTCTCGCCAAACTTGAACGCGGTGGTTGGAGCCGTTGGCGAAACCAGAACATCGGCAACCTCAAACGCCTTGGCAAAGTCGCGCTGAATCAGCGTGCGAACTTTTTGTGCCGCGCCGTAGAAGTTGTCGTAGGCACCACTGCTGAGAGCGTAGGTACCGAGGATGATTCGGCGCTTAACCTCGGGGCCAAAGCCGGCCTCGCGGGTTGCCGCCATTACGCGCTCGATGGTTGGGTTACCGTCCGGGGTAACGCGCATTCCAAAACGAACCGAGTCAAACTTTGCCAGGTTACTGCTGGCCTCGGCCGGCAGAATCAGGTAGTAGGCGGCAATCGCGTACTCAAAGCTTGGGCAGTCAACTTCAACAATCTCGGCACCGGCAGCCTTGAGGGCAGCAATGCTTTCATCAAAGCGCTTCTGAACGCCGGCCTGGAAGCCGGCACCCGAAAGCTGCTTGATAACGCCAACGCGCAGGCCCTTCACATCGCTGCGCTTTGCTGCCTCAGTCATGCTTCCCAAGCCCTCTGGTAGCGAGGTGCTGTCGTGTGCGTCGTGGCCGGCAATCACGTCTTGCAGCAACGCAGAGTCAAGCACGTTGCGGCTAACCGGGCCAACCTGGTCTAGCGAGGAAGCCAGCGCAATCAGGCCGTAGCGCGAAACCGCGCCATAGGTTGGCTTGATGCCAACGGTTCCGGTAACCGAAGCCGGGAAACGAATCGAGCCACCGGTGTCGGAACCAATGGCAATTGGAGCTAGGAACGCGGCAACCGCCGAAGACGAGCCACCGCCAGAACCGCCGGGAATGCGGTCTAGATCCCATGGGTTGCGCGAAGGTCCGTAAGCCGAGTACTCGGTGCTGGAGCCCATTGCAAACTCGTCGAGGTTGGTCTTGCCCAGAATCGGCATCATCTCGGCACGAAGCTTGGCAACCACGGTGGAGTCATACTGAGGAACCCAGCCCTCAAGAATCTTGGAACCGCTCGTGGTGGGAGCATCGGTGGTGGTCAGGTTGTCCTTTACGGCAATTGGCAAACCGGCCAACGCTGGAAGCTTCTCCCCCGCGGCGCGCTTGGCGTCAACCTCGGCAGCGGTGGCCAAAGCCGACTCCGCCGAAACGTGTAGGTAAGAGTTCACAACCGGGTTGTATTTGGCAATGCGGTCTAGAAAAGCCTGAGTCAAAGCAACCGAGGTTACCTCGCCACTCTGCAACATTGCAACCAGTTCGCTGGCATTCTTGCGAGTCAAATTGGTCATGGCTTACTCCTCGTCCAAAATCGCGGCAACGCGGAAACGACCATCGGAGCTATCTGCCGCACCACTGAGCGCCTGCTCCTGGGTCAGCGATGGCTGCACCACGTCTTCGCGGAACACGTTGGCCATTGGAATTGGGTGTGAGGTTGCAGGAACATCGCCCGAAACAGCGGCTTTGATGGTGGCAACCGAGTCAACAATGAGGCCGAGCTGCTGGGTAAAGCGCTCTACTTCGTCGTTTGTGACATCGATGCGGGCCAAGCCGGCAAGGTGACGCACCAAATCAGGCGTAATTTCAGACATGAGTCTCCGTCGATTGGTTGATTTATAACAAGTTTAGGCGTTCAAACGGCGCTGGAACTCTTCTTCGTCAATCACTTCAATACCGAGTTCTTCGGCCTTTGCCAGCTTGCTGCCCGCGTTCTCTCCAGCCACCACAAATGCGGTCTTCTTAGACACGCTCGAGGCCGGTTTTCCGCCGTTAGAAATGATGGCTTCTTCAATGCCCTCGCGGGTAAAGTTCTTGAGCGAGCCGGTTGCCACAATGCTTAGTCCGCTGAATACGCCATTGATGGTAGCTGCGGTTCCGGGTCCGGCGTGACCAGGGGTTTCCAGCTGAACGCCAACCGCCTTCCAGCGGGTGAGAATATCTTGGTGCCAGTCAACGGCAATCCAGTCTTTGAGGCTCTTGGCAAGAGTCTCGCCAACGCCGTCAACCTGGCTGAGTTCGGCCTCGCTTGCGGCAAAGATGCGGTCTAGCGAACCAAAGTGGGCCGCCAGAGCGCGAGCCGCAACCGGCCCAACATGGCGGATTGACAGCGCGGTGAGAAAGCGCCACAGCGGACGGGTCTTCACTTCTTCTAGGTTGCGAAGCAGCTTGAGCGCCACTTCTGCTGGCGAGCCATCTTTCTTGCGGAAGAACTCAACCACCTTTGGAGTGCCGTCTTCGTTCAGTTTTGGCAAGCCCGAGTCGGCATCTAACACCACTGATTTGATGGGCAGCAGATCTTCCAAGGTCAGATCGAAAAGGTCTGCCTCGCTGTGGATTGGCGCAACAGCCGGCTCAAGCGGTTGGGTTAGCGCGCAGGCCGCAACGTATCCGAGCGCCTCAATGTCTAGCACCCCGCGCGAACCCAGGTACGCGATTCGCTCACGCAACTGTGCCGGGCAGTCTTTGGAGTTGCTACACCTCAAATCAACGTCGCCCTCGCTCGCCGGAGCGAGCGGCGCACCGCAATCCGGGCAGTTGCTTGGCATCACAAACTCGCGCTCGGTTCCGTTGCGCAGTTCTATTACCGGCCCCAAAATCTCTGGGATTACGTCGCCGGCCTTGCGCAGCACCACGGTGTCGCCAATCAGCACACCCTTGGCCTTGACCACCTCTTGGTTATGTAAGGTAGCAAACTCCACCACGCTACCCGCAACCTTGATTGGGGCCACCACCGCATACGGAGTAGCGCGGCCGGTACGACCAACGCCAATGCGAATGTCGAGCAACTTGGTGTTCACCTGCTCGGGCGGGTACTTGTAGGCAATCGCCCAACGCGGGGCACGGCTGGTTGAACCCAGTTCGCGCTGCTCGGCCAGGTTGTCCACCTTGACCACCACGCCGTCAATCTCGTGCTCCAGGGAATGGCGCTGCGCCTGGAAATCATCGATGTATTGCAACACCGCCTCGGGCGAATCAACCACGCGGTAGCGCTCGCTGGTTGGCAGACCCCAAGTCTTGAGCAAAGCGTAGAGTTCGCTCTGGTTGGCAACCGGAGCATTGGGCCAGGCACCAATGCCGTGCACCAGCATCTGAAGCGGGCGGCTTGCTGTGACCGCCGAATCCTTTTGGCGCAGTGAGCCACTGGCCGAGTTGCGTGGGTTAGCGAAAGGCGCCTTGCCCTGTTCAATCAGGCCTTGGTTGAGGGCCGCAAAGTCGGCAAGTCCAAAAAAGATTTCGCCGCGGATTTCAACCATCGATGGAAGATTCTCACCCTCAAGCTGATGCGGGATTCCGCGAATGGTGCGCACGTTGGCGGTCACGTCTTCGCCCACCACGCCGTCGCCTCGAGTTGCCGCGGAGATCAGTTTGCCATTGGCGTAGCGCAGGTTGATTGCCAGGCCGTCGATCTTGAGTTCGCACAAGAACTTTGTGCCCGCAGGCACCCTGCCGGACCAGTCGAGAAACTCCTGGTGGCTGAAAACGTTGTCGAGGCTCATCATGAGATCGAGGTGCTCAACCGGTGCAAAGGTTGTGGATGCGCTTCCGCCCACGGTTTGCGTTGGGCTATCGCCGGTGATCAACTCCGGATGCTGTTGTTCCAGCGCCTCAAGCTCATGCATCATGGCGTCGTATTCGGAGTCGCTTACCAGAACGGTGTTGCCCTGATAATAGGCAGCGCGGTGCTGGTTGATCAGGTCAACCAACTGGTTTATACGCGCTTGAACAGCCGCCAGATCTTGTTGCATGCCTTTGAGTTTAGGTGTTACTACCCACGTTTTCGGGCACCGCAACAGCGCTCACCGTGCGGTCAATGGTGCACTGGCCAAGCACTCGGGTACCCACGTAAAGCACGGCGGTTTGGCCGGGTGCAACTCCCAAAAGCGGCGCCTCTAAACGCACCACCATTTCGCCATTTATGATTGCCGCGCGCGCATCCAACGCCTCGCCGTGGGCGCGCACCTGCACCTGGCATTCAAACCATTCATCAATGTTTTCCGGCTCAGCTCCGCACCAGGTGTATTTGCCACCCGCGAGCTCGGTGATGGCCAGAGCATCGTGCGGGCCAACCACAACCTTGTTTTCCTTTGGGCTAATGCTCAGCACGTAGCGTGGTTTGCCATCGGCCGCCGGGCGCCCCAAATGCAAACCCTTGCGCTGGCCAATGGTAAAGGTGTGTGCACCCTGGTGTTCGCCGAGCACATCGCCGTTTTGATCAACGATGGTTCCAGGCGCAACGCCAACCTTTTCGGCAAGCCAGTCGGCGGTGTCTCCCTCCGGGATGAAGCAGATGTCGTAGGAGTCTGGCTTGTTGGCAACCGAGAGGCCGCGGGCATCTGCCTCGGCGCGCACCGATGCCTTGTCGGCGCTGGCGCCAATCGGAAAGATTACGCGCTCCAACTCTTCTGCGGTCAACACGCCAAGAACGTAGCTCTGGTCTTTGGCTAGCGCCGGCGAACGGTGCAACTCAAGTCCGCCGGTTTCACCGGTGCGAACCTCGGCATAGTGGCCGGTGCAGATGGCGTCAAAACCCAGAGCCAGGGCCTTTTCGAGAAGGGCAGCAAACTTGATGCGCTCATTGCAGCGCATGCAGGGGTTTGGGGTTCGACCGGCGGAGTATTCGGCAATGAAGTCGTCCACCACATCGGCCTTGAAGCGCTCGCTAAAGTCCCACACATAAAACGGAATCCCCAGCAGGTTGGCTGCTCGTTGGGCATCCATCGAATCCTCAATGGTGCAGCAGCCGCGGCTACCCGTTCGTAGGGTTCCCGAACTCCGGCTCAAAGCCAGGTGCACGCCCACAACCTCGTGTCCGGCTTCCACGGCGCGTGCGGCTGCCACTGCGGAGTCAACTCCGCCGGACATTGCCGCTAGTACCTTCATAACTTCAATTCTCGCTTATTGCGGGCCAAAGCCCAACCCAAACCGGCGGAGCCAGAAGTTCGCCCAGAACCAGTTGCTGCCCCAGCACCAGGCGCACCTCTAGAAACTGGTGAAACCGGCCTTCTTTGCTCGCTCTAGCGCCGTGGGCAGAGCCGCAAGGAAACCATCGATGTCTTGTTCACTAGTCAACCTGCCAAAACTCACGCGCACGCAGCTAGAAGCCATTCGCTGGTCGTAGCCCAGACTCAGGAGCACGTGAGACGCACTGGTTACACCCGCGTTGCAGGCCGACCCGTTGGAAATGGCAATGCCCGCGCTGTCGAGCATGAACAGCACGCTGTCACCGCTGCAACCCTCAAAGATCAGGTTGGTGATATTGCGCAGCCGAGGCACAGATTCCGCAACCACAACCACGTTTGGCTCAACCGCACGCACCCCCGCAATCAGCCTTTCCTGCAGTGCGGCCCAGCGCCCCACGTTTGCAGGCAACTCGGCCACGGCCAGCTCAACCGCCCGTGCAAACGCCGCGCTACCGGCAGCATCCATGGTTCCTGCCCTAAGCCCTCGCTCGTGAGCCCCACCCTGAAGCAGGCTCTGCAGCTTGGTGCGGCGGCCAACAATTAGCGCGCCACGTCCAACGGGCGAGCCAATCTTGTGGCCGGTAATGCTCATTGCCGCCAGCCCAGAAGCCGCAAAGTCAATCTGGTGATGCCCCAGGGTTGCAACAGCATCGCTGTGCACCGGAATGCCGTGTTCGGCGGCGAGCGCCGTAACCGCGGAAATATCGGTCACTGCTCCGGTCTCGTTGTTGGCCCACATCAGGCTTATCAGAGCCACCTCGGCCCCTTGCTCCCCCAAGAACTCGCCTAGCCAAACCAGGTCCGGCTGACCGGAACTATCCAATGGAACCCACTCGGCCCGCGCACCGCGTTCGTGCACCAGCCACTCGATTGGTTCAATCACTGCATGGTGTTCAGCACCGCTTGAGATCACAATCGGGCGGCTTGCATCGGTGTTCCGTTGAGCAAAAATGCCCTTAATGGCCAGATTGTCACTCTCGGTGCCGCCACTGGTGAAAATCACTTCGTTGCGGTCGCAGTGAATGGCCCGCGCAATGTCCTCTCGCGCTTGCTCAACCGTTTGGCGAGCCTTTTGCCCAAAACCGTGCACCGATGACGGATTGCCCACGCCGGCCAGTTCCGCGGCGTACAACTCAATCACTTCTAGGCGCACCGGAGTGGTTGCCGCGTGATCGAGATAAATGGCCATGTATTAAGGGTAGCCGAGGCAACACGCACCCGCACCTCGAGCCGTTTTCGCAACAGCCCGCGGGTAGGATTTATGACTAATGTCGAAATCTGTTCTAGACCAGCGCGTAAACCCCAATGGTATGGGTGTGACCTTTGCCAATGGCAAGGGCACCATTCGCGTCTACTCGGCTAACGCAACCTCGGTTCAGTTGTGCATTCTTGAAGACAACAATCCACGCGAAGTCAAACTCAAGCTTGAACTCACCAAGGGCGAGAACGACATTTGGTCGGCAACCCTTGCCCAACTCAAACCTGGCGCTAAGTATGCACTGCGCGCATCCGGACCAACCGGCCCGCGCCACGGCTTCAACGCCGAGCTCAACCTCATTGATCCATACGCCAAGGCTGTGGAGCGAATGAGCGCGCGTGAGTATTACTGCGTTGCAATCATCGATGATTTTGACTGGCAGGGCGTGACCAAGCCAAAGACACCGCTGGATCAAACCATCATTTATGAAGCTCACGTTCGTGGGCTCACTCGCGGCAACCCAAACATTCCAGACGACATTCGCGGAACCTACGCGGCACTTGCCCACCCCGAAACCATTGCTCACCTTAAGAACATTGGCGTAACCACCGTTGAGTTGCTGCCAATGCAGATGTTCATTTCCGAGCCGCGCCTCATGAACATGGGTCTGTTCAACTACTGGGGTTACAACACCATCAACTTCTTTAGCGCTCACCCGCGTTATGCCTCGCCCGCAACTCGCGAAAAGGGGCCGGAGCACATTGTGAATGAGCTCAAAACCGCAATTCGCGAACTACACCGCAACGGTATTGAAGTGGTTCTAGACGTGGTTTATAACCACACCGCCGAGGGTGGTGGCGGCGGCCTCACCTACTCGTTCCGCGGCCTAGACAACTCCAGTTACTATCGCCTCGACGACCGCGGCTGGTACCAGGACACCACCGGTTGTGGAAACTCGCTGAACTTTGCCAACCCCCATGTGGTTGAGCTCACGCTCAACAGCCTGCGGTACTGGACCGAGGTAATGCAGATTGACGGTTTCCGCTTTGATCTGGCCACCACCTTGGCCCGCGATGCAAGCAACACGTTTGATCCAAACCATCCGTTGCTAACCGCCATGCAGAGCGACCCGATTTTGGCCGAATCCAAGCTCATTATGGAACCCTGGGATGTGGGACTGGGTGGCTGGCAGACCGGCAACTTCCCGGACCGTTTCTCCGAATGGAATGACCGCTACCGCGACAGCGTTCGCAAGTTCTGGCTCACCGACATTTCCAACGCTCGCAACAGCGGTAACTACTGGAACGGTGTTGCCGATCTGGCAACCCGCTTGGCCGGTTCGCAAGACGTGGTTGGCGGGCCAAACGGACCGCTGGGAACCGTGAACTTCATAACGGCTCACGACGGCTTCTGCCTGCGCGACTTGGTGTCTTACAACGTAAAGCACAACCAAATAAACGGAGAGAGCAACCGCGACGGCACCAACAACAACTACAGCTTCAACTTTGGAGTCGAGGGCGAGACCACCGAACCCGGCATTTTGGCCGACCGCCGCAAGGCCAGCCGCAACCTGCTTGCCACGCTGCTGTTCAGTGCAGGCATTCCCATGGTCACCGCTGGTGACGAACGCGGCAAAACCCAGCGCGGTAATAACAATGCCTACTGCCAGGACTCCAACCTAAGTTGGTTGAACTGGGAGCTGAGCCGCAGCCAGAGCAACTTGGAAACCACATTTGCTTATCTCACCAAGTTGCGCCGCGAGAACCCGGCCTTGCGCCCAAACAACTTTGGTTCCTACGAACAGCGCAACGTGAACCTAGACCGCATTCGTTGGTTCAACGCCGAGGGTGGCGTTATGACCGAGGGTGATTGGCACAACGGCGAAAACCGTCAGGTCCAACGCCTTACCGAAAATTTGGCGCCGACCGGTGAGACCAACATCATGTTGCTTCTAATCAACGGTTCGGAGCGCGAACTAAAGTTTGTTTTGCCGCCAGAAGCCGAAGTCGCGGAGTTTGAAATTCTTTGGAACAGTGCTCACGAGGTTCCACCCACCACGCTTGACCAGGTTGCCGGTAGTGCCGAAATCACGGTTTCCGGCGCATCAATGATTCTTTTACGCGCGCTTTAGTCTCCCGCTAGTTACAACGAACAGGTAAAGGCTCGGCTTTTTCCTGTTGCTGGGGCCGACACGGTCACTAAATTACAAAGTGTGAGTAAAGACACCGCCATTTCGTATCGCCATTCCGCCCCTATCGGCAGAATCCCAATCCTGGACGTACAACCCGCGGTGGATCTTGGCCGATGGCCGGCAAAAGCATTTCTGGGCGAAGTAATCCCGTTCAGCGCCAAGGTGTTCCGCGAGGGGCACGATTCGGTTGCTGCAGAAGTGGTCGTCACCTCCCCCACCGGAAAAGTATCGGTGCATCGCATGACCGCCGGTGCCGTGGGAAGCGACTCCTGGTACACGCACGCTCAGGTGAACGAACTTGGCAACCACACCTTTGTGATTCGCGCCTTTGGCGACGACTACGAAACTTGGCACCACAACGCGGCCATCAAGATCGCCGCAGGAATTGACCAAGACCTCATGCTCCTCGAGGGCGTGGTGCTGTTCACTCGCGCCGCCGCCGAGAAGGACCGCAGCAAGGGCAACTCCAAACTGCTCACCGCGTTGGCCGAACAGCTGGGTAACACCAAGTTGGCCCACGCCAACCGCCTGGCGCTGGCGGAAGCCCCAGAAATTTTGAAAGCAGTCACCGATGAACCGATTCGCTCGCTGGTAACTCTGAGCTCAGAGTTCACCATCTACTGTGAGCGCAAGTTGGCCGGTTGCGGAGCTTGGTATGAGTTCTTCCCTCGCAGCGAGGGCGCTAGTTTCAACAAGGAAACCGGGGTTTGGACCTCGGGTACTTTCAAGACCGCGGCCGGCCGCCTAGCCGCCGTGAAAGACATGGGCTTTGACATTCTGTACATGCCGCCCATCCACCCCATTGGCCTTTCGCACCGCAAGGGACCAAACAACACCCTGGTTGCCGGACCGCAGGACCCGGGCTCGCCCTGGGCCATCGGTTCGGAAGCTGGCGGGCACGATGCGATTCACCCCGACCTGGGAACCATCGATGACTTTGTCACATTTGTGAAGAAGGCCAACCACCTTGGCCTAGAGATTGCAATGGACTTGGCGCTTCAGGCGAGCCCGGACCATCCTTGGGTAAAGACAAACCCGCAGTGGTTCACCACTCGCGCCGACGGCAGCATTGCCTACGCGGAGAACCCGCCAAAGAAGTATCAGGACATTTACCCAATCAACTTTGACAACGACCGCGCGGGTATCTACAAAGAGGTTTTGCGTGTTGTGCTGTTCTGGATTTCCAAGGGTGTGAAGGTGTTCCGCGTGGACAACCCCCACACTAAGCCGGTTGAATTTTGGGAATGGCTAATTGGCGAGGTGAATGCCAAGCACCCCGAGGTGGTGTTCCTGGCCGAAGCATTCACGCGTCCGCAAATGATGCACGCGTTGGGCAAAACCGGTTTCCAACAGAGCTACACCTACTTCACGTGGCGCAACTCCAAGTGGGAACTGGAGCAGTACCTAAGCGAGGTTGCTCACACCACGGCCAATTTCTTCCGCCCCAACTTCTGGGTTTCAACTCCGGACATTCTCACCGAGTACCTGCAGTTTGGCGGCCGCCAGGGTCACAAGATTCGGGCTGCATTGGCAGCCATGGCAACTCCAAACTGGGGGCTCTACGCCGGCTATGAACTGGTCGAGGCCGTGGCCCGCCCGGGTGCCGAGGAACACATTGACAGCGAGAAGTTTGAATACAAGCCGCGCGACTGGAAGGCTGCCGAAAAGAGCGGCAGAACCATTGCGCCGTACATCACGCGCCTAAACCAGATCCGCAAAGAGAACCCGGCGCTTGAGCAACTGCGCAATTTGGAAATTGCTGCCAGCGATGACGGCGCAATCATTTGCTTCACCAAGCACCTGGCTGCCGAGCACAGCCCCACTGGAGAGGCCAACACCATCATCGTTGTGGTCAACACCGATCCACATGCGGTTCGCGAAACCACTATTCACCTTGATCTGGGCAAGCTCGGTTTGCCTTACGGACAAAAATTCACCGTTACCGACCAGATCACCGGTGTGAGTTTTGAATGGGGAGAGCACAATTACGTGAAGCTAGACCCGTTTGTTGAACCCGCACACGTACTGCGCGTTGACCACTCCTAAAGATTTGCACCAAACAACATTGACCCAAAAGTAAGGGAAACCATGGCAAAGAAGACCACAAAGGCCGTTGCACCTGAGCTTGACCCGCAGGTTCTGTGGCGCGTCAGCAATGGTTCGTACCACGACCCACACTCGTTGCTGGGTGCTCACCTGGTTGAGGGCGGAACCGTGATTCGCACCCTCAAGCCTTTGGCGCAAAAGGTTGTTGCCAAACTCGCCGGAGACCTGGAGCTGGAATTGCAGCACCTGGACAACGGCATTTGGCAGGGAGTGCTGGAAAGCAGCAAAATTCCCGACTACCGCATTCTGGCTAAGTACGAGGGAAACAACGAATGGCTAGTTGACGACCCGTACCATTACGCGCCAACCATTGGCGAGCTTGACCTTCACCTGATTGCAGAGGGACGCCACGAAGAGCTCTGGACCGCACTTGGTTCGCACATCCACAGAGTGAAGAGCGCGTTGGGCGACTCTAGCGGAACCCGCTTTGCGGTTTGGGCTCCAAACGCTCAGGCGGTTCGCGTGGTTGGCGATTTCAACCACTGGAACGGCTCGGCCCACTCCATGCGCGTAATGGGTTCCAGCGGAGTTTGGGAGCTTTTCATTCCAGGTATTGGAGTTGGCACCAAATACAAGTTTGAGATTCTGAGCCGCGACGGCCACTGGGTAACCAAGATTGACCCGCTGGCACGCGCAACCGAAACTCCGCCCGCCACCGCAAGCGTGGTAACCGCAAGCGAATACAAGTGGGGCGACAAGACCTGGCTCGCGGCGCGTGCCAAGCGCGATGCACTCAAGAGCCCAATGAGCATCTACGAGCTGCACGCAGGTTCTTGGCGTCCAGGACTCAACTACCGCGACCTGGCCAAGGAACTCATCCCATACGTTCAGCAACTTGGCTTTACCCACGTTGAGTTCATGCCCATTGCGGAGCACCCCTACGCCCCATCATGGGGCTACCAGGTGACCGGCTACTACGCACCAACCTCGCGCTTTGGTTCGCCAGACGACTTCAAATACCTGGTGGACCAGCTGCACAAGGCGGGCATCGGTGTGATTCTCGACTGGGTTCCTGCACACTTCCCCAAAGACGAATGGGCGCTTGGACGATTCGATGGACGGCCGCTCTACGAGCACGACGACCCTCGCCGAGGCGAGCACCCAGACTGGGGCACCTTCATCTTTGACTTTGGCCGCAACGAGGTTCGCAACTTCCTGGTGGCAAACGCCAACTACTGGATTGAAGAATTCCACATCGATGGACTTCGCGTTGACGCCGTAGCCTCCATGCTCTACCTGGACTACTCACGCAAAGACGGCGAGTGGTACCCGAACGAGTACGGAGGGCGCGAAAACATCGATGCCATAAAGTTCATGCAAGAGGCAAACGCCACCGTTTACAAACGCAATCCCGGTGTGATGATGATTGCCGAGGAGAGCACCAGTTGGGGCGGCGTGAGCGCGCCTACCGACGGCGGCGGCCTTGGCTACGGCTTCAAGTGGAACATGGGCTGGATGCACGACACCCTTCAGTACATTGAGAAAGATCCGATGTACCGCAAGTACCACCACGGCGAACTAACATTCAGCATGCTCTACGCCTACGACGAGAAGTTTGTGTTGCCAATCAGCCACGACGAGGTTGTTCACGGCAAGGGCGCCCTGCTGGCAAAGATGCCGGGTGACCGTTGGCAGCAGCTAGCTAATCTGCGCGCTTTCCTGGCCTACATGTGGGCTCACCCCGGCAAGCAGCTGCTATTCATGGGCAGCGAATTCGGCCAGCTGAGCGAATGGAGCAGCGAACGTGGACTCGACTGGTGGATCTTGGAGCAGCCAAGCCACCAGAGCGTGCAGTCGCTGGTTTCAACACTGAACCGTGTGTACACCGAGAACGCCGCGCTTTGGCAGCGCGACCACGACTGGCAGGGATTCCAGTGGATTGACGGCGGCAATGCCGACCAAAACACGGTGTCGTTCATTCGTTATGACGATGCCGGCGAACCGATTGTGGTTGTGGTCAACTTTGCCGGCGAGCCACATGGATTCTTTACCCTCGGTTTCCCACGCGATGGCGAGTGGTTGGAGATTTTGAACACCGATGCCGAAGAGTATGGCGGATCGGGAGTTGGAAACATGGGCAAAATCACGGTGACCGGCGAGGGAACTCACGGCCAACCGTTTAGTGCCCAGATAACCGTTCCGCCGCTGGCAGCCGTGTACTTCAAGCCTGCCAAGCCGGCAGCCAAGAAGGCTCCTGCCAAAAAGGCCGAGTCAAAGCCAGTGGCGGCAAAGGCGGTAGCTGCGGAGAAATCCCCAGCTAAGAAGCCTGCGGCCAAGAAAGCCGCCGAAACGAAGCCTGCGGCCAAGAAGGCGGCTCCCAAGAAGGCATAGCCCCAAAATGCAGTGATGCCCAACCCGTGCGGTTGGGCATCACTGTTTAACTCTGTTAGTAGAGCAGGCTCGCCAGTCGTTGGCGGGCAGCGGTAATCTCACCGGGTGCCGAATCTTGCACCACTTTGAATAATTCCAGAAGGTGATTGCGCACCGCATCCCGGTCTTCTTTGGTTGCAACCGCAAACACGTCAAGCAACGCCTCAAACGCCTTGTCTGCGTGCCCCATTGCAATGAGAGCATCGGCCTTGTTGAACACATCCTGCAAGGTTTCGGCGGGCTTGCTGAGCACGGCCTCAAGCTCCAGGTGCTCCACACGCATCATGTACCTGGCTTCGGCCAGACCTCGCACCGCGATCTGGTCGGCGGGGCTTTCGGCAAGCGCGGCTTCAAACTCTTTCACGGCTAGCTCGTAGTCACCGGCATCGATGGCTTCATAAGCGGCCTGGTCGTGAACCGGAAGCTGCGGCTTTGGCGTTTCGGCGGCCGCGTCAACCTGTACCACGCCGTTGATACCGTTGCTGCGAGCAATCTCGAGCACGCGGTCAACCACCTGGGCAATTACGGCGGGCTCTTGGTCGCCCATGAAGAGCGGAGCCGGCTGCCCCTTGATTACCGCAGCAACCGCAGGCACCTGATCCAGCTGAAAAGATTTGAGCAGCGGTGCATTCGCGTCGCCATCAATGAGGAGCAATACAGTTGCACCCGCGCGAGCGTTTACTTCTTTGGCCAACTTTGCCGACAACATTTTGCTGTCATCGCTGCGACTGGTTGTGAAGTTGACCAACACCGGAATCTGACTGGAAATCTTTACAAAGCCGGCCAGCATTTCCGCGTTGGCCTCAATCACTAGGCTCGGGAGCGAAATGGCTGCCGGTGCGTGTGTATTTGGCGAGGCAACACCGGCCGAGGCAGACCCGCTACCCGTATTAGACCCATCTGGCGCCGTTGTGGGTGCGTTAGCTTTGCGAACCAGAGCGGAGAGATCCACTCCCCCGCCAATTCTTGGCAGTTCGTTCATTTATAGGCTTCTAACGCTAATCAGCACCTGGGTTGCACCAAGAGTGATGATCTTGTCGTTACTGGAGATTGCCGGCACATAGAACAACAGCATGGTTCCGTATACCGAACGAATACCCGCCGTACTTCCGGCGGCTCCCAGCATTAGTTTTTCGTCTCCGGTAACCTGAACGGCCTGAGTGGCCTTGGAAGGCTTAATCACGTAGGTGTCGCTCAGGTACACCGCCACCAGCGCACCCGAGTTTGCAGTGGAAAGACTCAACACATTGGGGTTACCAAGATCGTGAGTCACCTTAATAACACCGTTGTTCAGGTTGCCTTGCTGGTTTGCCAGGCTAAGGGCTACCTGCTTGTAAAACTCGTCGTTAGTCACGTCGAACAATGGCGCACCAATACTGGTTTGGCCCTTGTCAATCAGGTCTCCAAATGCATTCGGCAGGCTCTGGGGAGAAAGTTTGAGGAACACGCTGCTTGGGCCAACTGGAATAGCGCCAATCGAAGTCACAGGCACCTCGGGCGTTTGAACCTTTGGCAACATACCAATGGCGTACCAAAGCTTGTATTGGCTTCTAGGCGACTGTTGCTGCAGCACGAGCATGGTTGGCAGGTCGGTCTTAGCCGCGCCCGACACAACGGCCATTACGGTTCGGGGCCATTCGTGGCTGGCCGCAGGCAGAATCAAACTGAACTTGTCTAGGTTTAAACCCTTGAGCGGCTTTACCTTGCTGGAAGCAGCCTCAAGCGTGTAGTGCGAGGCTCGAGCCGCCAAGGCTGGCCCGTCAACACGGGCAAGCAAAAGATTTACCTTGTGGCGGGCGTCACCCGCGGCTACCGCACTTCCGATTCGAGAAATAATCTTTTTTGCCTGCTTTTCGGTCACCACAGGTGGTGCCAGTTTTGCAGCATTGAGAGTTGGGGTTGGCGAACTGGAAGCCACATTTACACCGATGGTTGTACAGCCCGAAACCGATACTGAAACCGCAAGCCCCACTCCGGCCAACTTTAGCCCAGACCATGCAACCTTGCCGTATCGCGCTGATCTGCGACCCTTACCGGGTACCACAATTTGAGACTTTCGGCGTCGGGTGCGCGGCCCTTGAGGAGCACGCGGAGTTCTACGGCGCGGCCCGCGATCGCGACGCATTGTGTACCAGGCGCGCCAATTGAGCAAAACCGAAAGGAGTAGCAAAACTA
>Ga0228703_1000264_pt1 | contig 41429 bp, 38 predicted proteins | sample McNCre217_Aug_MG_3_FD_178020 | JGI IMG/M metagenome (GOLD analysis project Ga0228703, IMG submission 178020) | Freshwater microbial communities from McNutts Creek, Athens, Georgia, United States - 29-17_Aug_MG | ecosystem: Environmental > Aquatic > Freshwater > Creek | place: USA: Georgia...
TAAATTAAAGATGCCATACGTAACTGACCGTTGGTTAGGTGGTATGTTGACAAACTTCGCGACCGTACGTAAGTCGATCAAGAAAATGTCAAGCATCGACAAGATGTTGAAAGACGAAGTTATCGTTAAAACCCTTGCAAAACGTGAGCGTTTAATGATGACTCGTGAAGAAGAAAAATTAAAGCGTGTGTTGGGTGGTATCACCGACTTGACTCGTCTTCCTGCGGCATTGTTCGTAATCGACGTGAAGCGTGAGCACATCGCTGTATCAGAAGCGAAGAAATTAGGTATCCCAGTTTTCGCGATGTGCGATACAAACTCAAACCCTGAGTTAGTGGATTACCCAATCCCAGCTAATGATGATGCATACAAATCAATCGCTATCATCGTAAAAGCAATCAGCAAGGCAATCGAAGAAGGTTTATCAGAGCGTAAGCAAGATAAAGACGATGCACGTATCGCTGAAGAAGAAGAAGCAAAGCGCGCAGTAGACGCAGCTGATGCTCAAGAAGCTGCGAAAGTAGCCGCTAAGTACGAAAAAGAAGCAGAACAAGAATAAACAATATTCATAATATGTCAATTACAGCCGCAGACGTTAATAAATTACGCCAAATGACTGGCGCTGGTATGATGGATTGCAAGAAAGCTTTGACAGAAGCCAATGGTGACTTCGAAGCAGCAGTCGATATCCTACGTAAAGCAGGTCAAAAAGTAGCCGCGAAACGTGCCGACAACGAGACCAATGAAGGTGTCGTATTAGTCGCTTTAAGCGCAGATCACTCAAACGGTAAATTAATTGCCCTTGCTTGTGAGACTGAGCCCGTTTCTAAAGTAGAAGATTTCAACAACTTAGCGAAAAACATCTTGGAAGCAGCCGTGAAATCTCACGCACCATCCGCACATGATTTATTAGCTGAGCCATTAGCCGATGGTCGTTCTGTTGAAGGACACATCATCGAGTTGACAGGTAAAATTGGTGAGAAAATCACATTAGCCGCTTACGAAAATATCTCCGCTGAGAAGGTTGTATCTTACATCCACTCAAACAACAAAATCGGTGTTCTAGTAGCATTCGAAAATGTTCAAGGTGCTGATGTTCAAGAAGTTGGTAAAGATATCGCAATGCAAATCACTGCGATGAAGCCAGTTGCTTTAGATAAAGACGGTGTTGATGCCGAGACAATCGAGCGTGAAATCGAGATTGGAAAAGACCAAGCACGTCAAGAAGGAAAGCCAGAAGCTATGTTAGAGAAAATCGCTGTCGGTAAATTAGAGAAGTTCTACAAAGAGCAAACTTTATTGAACCAACAGTTCGTAAAAGATCCGTCAATCACCATTCGTCAACTCGTTGAGTCGACTCAAAAAGGTTTGACAATCTCTACGTTCAAACGTATCGCATTGGTTTAATTCCATCGAAATAGATTCCAAAAGGCCAGCCGAAACGCTGGCCTTTTTTTGTCGGCCTATTTATTCCCATCTCCCCCCATCCCACTTGAATTAATCCCGACAATTTTCTAAATTGTGGTAAAATTCTTAGTTCAATTTTCGTTTAAATTTCAGCTTCAATGGCCCAGATTGTGATATTAGGTGGAGGAGAAAGTGGCGTAGGCGCCGCTCGTTTAGCGCAAGCCAAAGGTCATCAAGTATTTCTATCCGATCAAGGCGAATTGAAAGCCGCTTATCAATATGAATTAAACGAATATCAAATACCCTTCGAGACGGGCCAACATACCCTTGAACGGATTTTGGCGGCCGATGAAATCATCATCAGTCCCGGAATTCCCGAAAAATCTGAAATCGTACAAGCCATTAAAAAAAAGGGGATTTCGCTGATTTCAGAAATTGAATTTGCCGCGCGTTATACTGATGCAAAGCTCATCGCAATTACCGGAAGTAATGGAAAAACCACCACAACCCTACTGACCTATCACCTGCTGAAAGAAGCCGGTTATCAAGTGGGGCTTGCTGGAAACATCGGACATAGCTTTGCCAAGCAAGTCATGGAGCAATCCTTCGATTGGTATGTACTGGAAATTTCTAGCTTTCAACTCGATCGCTGTTTTGAATTTTCCCCCGATATCGCGGTGCTCGTGAACATTACCCCCGATCACCTCGACCGATACGACTATAAGTTTGAGAACTACATTCATTCCAAGTTTCGAATTTTCCAAAATGCGAAGGCTGCCAATACATGTATTTATTGGGGAGATGATGAGGTGATCCAACAATATAAATCGCTAATACCAAGCCATACGCAGATTCAGGAGATTCATTTTTCCCCTGCCCAAGGGAGCGCCACGATAACTGAAGAAAAGATTATCTTCGAGGACGGAAGCATTCAACGAGCAACGGCACCTATTCAGGGACCGCACAACGCGATGAACATGTCGGCCGCTATCCTTGCCGCCAAATCCGCGGGCGTATCCTGGGATTCTATCGTCAAACACTTACCCTCCTTCCAGAATGCCCCACACAGATTAGAACCCTGTGGAAATTGGCAAGGGGTTCAATTCATCAATGACTCGAAAGCAACGAATGTGGACGCCGTCTATTATGCCTTGAATAGTTTTACCAAGCCGATTATTTTGATCATCGGTGGCGTAGACAAGGGAAATGATTACAGCGTATTGGACGAATTGGTCAAAAATCGCGTCAAAGGAATCGTTTGCCTAGGAACAGACAATTCGAAATTAGAAACCCATTTTGGAAAAAGTGTCGCGCTTTTTGCTCAAACAAATCAATTAGAAAATGCCATCAAACAAGCCATGGATTGGGCGAAATCAGGAGATATCATCCTGCTATCCCCTGCCTGCGCGAGCTTTGATTTATTTAAAAATTATGAGGACCGTGGTGACCAATTCAAGGCCACTGTTAAGCATTTGATCCATGGAAACTAAAATCAGTAAATACCTCAAAGAACATTTAGTAGGCGATTACCAAATCTGGTTTATCGTAATCCTATTAAATATTTTTGGATTGTTAATCCAATTCTCCACGAAAAGTCGGATGACCATGGAAGGGCCCTTTGAGCCGCTAACCTCCATCATCAAGACGATTGCCATCTTAATAGGTTCCTTTTATTTGATGTCGTGGATTTCCCGACAGAATTACATTAAGGTCACCCGACTGAGTAATTTATTCCTCTTTTTATCTTGGGGGCTCATTCTATTTGCCTTCTTTTTTGGCGAGAGCAAAGGGGGCGCAAGTCGGTGGATTAATCTCGGGTTTGTATCATTCATGCCGTCCGATATGGCCAAATTATGCCTAACGGCAAGTTTAGCAAAGATATTCTCTAGCAGACAGGCCGACCAAAGCCAATACAACATCGTGACAGCCATCGTGATTCTAATCTTGATTGGGGTGACGTGTTTCTTGATTATGTTGTCCAATTTCTCTACAAGTATTTTGATCTTCCTGACGAGTATTGTCTTAATGTTTTTTGGTCGGGTACCCATCAAATACATCAGTGGAATTGTGGGAATCGTTGCCTTTTTGGCGGTCATGGTGGTTTATTTGGGGATTGGCCAACGTGCTACGACGGTGCGAAATCGTATCTCAACCTTTATGACGAGGGCCTTTGAGCATGATAAAACCAAACTCAAGGAGATGAATAAAAGTGATGAAAATTACCAAATCAACTTGAGTAAATATGCGATTTCGACAGGCGCACTGATCCCCAAAGGCCCAGGAAATAGTCAATACCGCTATTTATTATCCCAGGCAGAATCCGATTTTATTTATGCCATTATCCTGGAGGAATATGGATTATTCATGGGTATATTAATTCCCCTATTTTTCTTATGGTTCATGTGGCGAGGTTCGTCCGTCATACGATATAGCGGTAAGCCGCTCGGGGGACTCCTCTCGGCAGGTCTTACTTTTTCAATTGTGATACAGGCATTCATCAACATGCTCGTCGCGGTGGGTGCGGGTCCCGTTACTGGCCAACCCTTGCCGATGATCTCCGCCGGAGGAACATCACTTGTTTTCACGGCCATCAGTATTGGCCTAATCTTATCCATCAGCCGAGACAAGGAGATGGAAACTAAAATTTAAGTATTTTGAGTATCAAGCGCGTAATCATTTCAGGAGGAGGAACCGGTGGACATATCTACCCAGCCATTGCTATTGCCTCCGCATTAAAAGAAATTGACCCAAACATCGAATTCTTATTTGTGGGAGCCGAAGGGAAAATGGAGATGGAAAAAGTGCCCAAAGCTGGATTTAATATCATCGGACTCCCCATCGTAGGAATCAACCGCGCACATTTACTAAAAAATATTCTTTTCCCGATTAAATTAGTTAATAGTCTTCGGAAGGCATTTCAGATATTAGCTGATTTCAAGCCCGACGTCGCCATTGGTGTGGGAGGCTATGCCTCAGGACCCATGCTATTAGCAGCTTGGGCGAAAGGAATTCCGTTTTACATCCAAGAACAAAACTCCTATGCGGGCATTACCAATAAAGCATTGAGCTCGAAGGCTAAACATATTTTTGTAGCCTATCCCGGCATGGAAAAGTTTTTTGCTCAGGATAAAATCACCCTTTCCGGCAATCCCGTTCGAAAGGACTTGATTGATATCTCCGGAAAGAAAGCGGCAGCAGCTACTTTTTTTGGCTTGTCGGCCGACAAGCCTACGATCCTAATCATTGGCGGAAGCCAAGGCGCGCGCAGCATCAACCAAGCTATTTCACATGGATTAGCGGAACTCGCGAATTCGGATGTTCAAATTATCTGGCAAACGGGAATTAGCTTTGAAACTGAAGCGAAGGCTGCCTGTGCCAAGCACCCAAAATTACCGGCTTATGTATCCGCCTTCATTTATGAAATGGATTTGGCCTATGCGATGGCGGATTTGGTCATCTCGCGGGCAGGTGCATTATCCGTTTCTGAAATCTGCTTGGCAGGGAAACCAAGTATTTTGGTACCTTTCCCCAATGCAGCCGAAGACCACCAGACTGAAAATGCAAAGAGTCTCGTACAGGAAAATGCGGCTATTTTAATCCCCGATTCGCAAGCGAAAGAGAACCTTGTGCCTTCTGCGCTAAGGACGCTCGAAGATAAAAAACTGTTGGCCCAATTGGCCGAAAACAGTTTCGGGATGGGCAGACCTAAGGCGGCCCAACAAATCGCAGAGACCATTTTAAACGATTCAAAATGCGCATAGATATCAAATTAGCCGAACTAAAGCAGGTCTATTTCCTAGGAATAGGTGGCATTGGAATGTCGGCCATCGCACGTTGGTTTTTACAAAATGGATTCCCCGTTGCCGGTTATGACAAAACAGAAAGTCCGTTAACGAAGACATTGGTTTCTGAGGGCATGAACATTCACTATACAGATGACGTGGCGTTGATTCCTTCCATCTGTTTAGAGAACCCTGCAGCTTGTTTGTTTATCTACACTCCGGCCATCCCAGCCGATCACATCGAGAAGAACTACCTAATCGACGCAGGCATAACGCTATGGAAACGCTCCCAGATTTTGGGTTGGATGACGGAACAAATTCCGACGCTTGCTGTGGCTGGAACACATGGAAAAACGACGACCTCTTCACTACTAACCCACCTTTTGGTCCAAGCAAATAAAAACGTAACCGCTTTTTTGGGTGGAATTACGCAGAATTATGGAACCAACTTTATTCCGAATAAAGGCCAAGAGAATATCGTAAGTGTGGTTGAGGCCGACGAATATGATCGCTCCTTTTTAACTCTTCATCCCCAAGCAGCTGTGGTGACATCCACGGATGCCGACCACCTCGATATTTACGGGGCAGCGGAGCAGGTTTTGGAATCCTTTCAATTGTTTGTCGACCAGATCCAACCCGGCGGATTCTTCATCCAAAAGGAAGGTCTAAGCTTAAAAGGACCCGCGGGATCACAAACATTTGGAATCGAAAAAGGGGATTATCAAGCCCAAAACATACGCATTGAAAATCACCGCATGGTATTTGATTTACAATATCCTGGCGGAAAAATTACCGATATTCCCATGCGAATCCCCGGTTTTCACAACATTGAAAATGCACTAGCTGCGGCGGCGTTGGCCATGTTTCATGGACTGACTCCCGACGAAGTTAAAGCGGGTATTGCGAGCTTCAAAGGGGTGAAACGCCGTTTCGAATACCACCTCGAAACGGAGGAACATGTGATGATTGATGACTATGCACATCACCCAACTGAAATCTCTGCATGCTTGCGTTCTGTGAAAGCATTATACCCCAATGAAAAATTAGTCGCCATATTTCAGCCACACTTATTTTCCCGGACACGTGATTTCTTGGAGGATTTTGGGGAGAGTTTGGCATTGGCCGACGAGATCTATTTATTAGACATCTATCCAGCACGGGAATTACCTATTCCGGGGATCGATTCTCATTTATTATTGAAAAAAATACCGAGCGAAAAAAAGGAAGTTATTAGTAAAACAGCCTTTATTGAACGAATGCGCATTGAAAAGCCCAAACTTTTAGTCACTATGGGAGCTGGCGATATCGACTTGCTTTTGAATGATTTAAAAATGGCTGTAACTTCGTAAGATATTTCATTATGAGCCAAAAAATTCGAATTGATTTTGCCCGCGTCAAAAAGCTACTAACCTATGTGTTATTAGCGGCTATAGCTATTGGGACAATCATATTCGCTGAAATACAGGCACGAGAAGTAAAATGCAGTGGCGTCATCATTCGTTTAGATTCTGAAAATGAACGCCCCCTATTGAGCAAAAAGGACATAGATGTCATGGTGACCAATGAAGGAACTGACTATTTTTTGGATCGGCCCATTGACGAAATTTCATTGCATCTGATCGAGCAGCGTGTTAAAAAAATCCCCTTGGTGAAATCCTGTGAGGCACATTTTGATTTCAGCGGGAAGATCATCGTTTCGGTCAAAGAATATAGCCCGATCGCCCGAATTTTGCATTTCACGGGAGGAGAATCCAATTACAAAGACCAATATGTAACTCAAGAAGGTAAATTCATCGGAACGAGTTCCCTTTTTACACCCAGGGTACTTTTAGCCTCTGGGCCTTTCTTCTCTGGAAAACGAACCAACTTACTTGATGAGCGCGGTAAAACACTCATCCCATTATTCGAATTCATCAATAAGCACGATTTTTGGCGCGCCCAAATTACCCAAGTGATTGTGGCTCAAGATGGAGGCATTGTTTTAATTCCGGCAATTGGGCAAACGTATATCGATTTTGGTTTACCGGTTAACATTGAAACCAAATTCAAAAAATTAGATCTCTTTTACAAAAAAATAATTCCCAACAAAGGTTGGAATACCTATCATTGGGTACACCTGAAATATAAGAATCAGGTAATTTGTGATTAATTGCCTAATTTTATATTTTAGTACAATTCACTATACATTTAGTTCTTGATTATGCGAAACGATTTAATTATTGGTCTTGATATTGGAAGTTCATCGGTGCGGGCAGTTGCTGGAAGGCAATTAGAAAATGGCCAATTAGAAATCGTTGCGACAGGATCCTCGAGTACTTCAGGTTATATTTTGCATGGTGAAATCGTAAACGTGAATAAAACATCTGCCGCTATCGCAGATGCAATAAATCAAATTGCGCAGGCGCTACCTGGGAAGTCAAAGGAATACTATTTCTCATCCAACTTATCGGGAAGCCATATCAAGGTTTTACCCTATACGAATTCCAAAACACGCAAAAATGCCGCTGAGCCGGTAAGCCGAAAAGACATTTTGGATATTACGGAGGAAGCAAAAAAGAACGTCGCAGAGAAAAATCCTTGCGTTTTACATACCCTTCCCATTGGATTTAAAGTGGGTAATTTGCCCGAAACACTTGAACCCATTGGCCAAGTTGGCGCCACCATACAAGGAAACTTTATGGTCATCACCGCACAGCTTGAAAAATTTGATCTATTTAGCAGAACACTGAAGTCTGCTGAGTCCGAACATATTAAAGGAGGTAATCTCTATTTCAGTCCTTTAGCGAGCTCAAGCTCCGTGCTTAATGCCGATGAAAAACAACAAGGCGTTGTTCTTGTTGATATCGGAAGTGGAACGACTGAAATTAGTATCTACCAAAATAAGCGATTAAAACACGCAACCGTATTAAACTGGGGTGGAGACCGCATCACCGAGGATCTTCGTATCGGTCTCGACGTGACCACAGAACATGCTGAAGCACTTAAAACGCGCTTTGGAACTGCGATTCACCGTCTCATCGATTTAAATGAAGTGGTTTTAATTCCTGGAATCGCAGGTCGGAAACCAAGTCCAATTTCCGTGAAAAATGTTGCCATCATCATTGAGGAACGCATGAAGGAATTGGCGGCTATCGTGATGGCCGAAATTCAAAAAGTTACCCAAGCTCAATTACTCCGTGGGGGGATTGTTCTGTGTGGCGGTGGAGCTCAGTTGCCTGATATCGCCGAGTTGTTCAACAAGGTTACTGGAATTGAAACACGGGTTGGAGAACCTGAAGCGACTGCGGCCCTAGGTCTTGGAGCTAATTTAAAAGATCCAGCCTATGCAACATCCATCGGTTTGGTTCAAGTATACTTTGACCAGCTGAATGCTTCGAGTGAAGAAGATAAAGAAGAAGTGCCGGATATTCCCGTAACTGGTGGAAAGACGACACCGGATAAACCCAAAACAGCACCCCCAAGTATCCGAGATATCTTTGGCCGCTTAGTCGACTCCCTGGTAGGATCCGATGGCAATGATGGAGGATCCTATGGAGACAATAACTAAACAAAAAAGACGCTACGAATAGCGTCTTTTTTTTATGCCTTTGGAGGTCTTTTTTTCCAAACCTTCTTCTTTCCCTTAAATCCTCCCCCACCCGAATGTGGAGCTTTTGCCGCAGCCGGGTTATAAGCAGGAACCTCTCCAAATTCCTCCGGTACCGGGGATTTGGTAACTTCTTTCTCTAATAATCGTTCAATGGCTGCGAACTTGCGCTGCTCTGCTTCCGTAATCAACGTATAGGCAGTTCCTTTGGTTTGGGCGCGGGCCGTCCGACCGATCCGGTGAATGTAATCCTCCCCGTCGTTTGGTACGTCATAATTGATTACCAATTCGATTTCGTCGATATCGATGCCCCGACTTAAAATATCGGTTGCTACTAAAATTTTTGTCTTCTTGTTTCGGAAATCCTGCAATACTTGTTCGCGAACGTCCTGTTCCAAGTCGGAATGAATTTCCTCCACAGAGAATCTAGCACGTTTTAAATCCGATGTTAAGGACTTAACGTTCTGCTTCCTCGAACAGAAAACGATGACGCGGGTGTAATCTTGGCGCTTTAATAAATACTTCACCAAGGGACTCTTCTGTTTCTCATAGACCACAAATGCCTCTTGAACAATTGCCTCCGGTGGTTTAGATACGGCAATGTTTACTTCGACTGGGTCATTCATCAATTTCCGTGCTAAATCCCGCATTTTTGGCGGCATCGTCGCTGAAAATAACAAGTTCTGACGCTGTTTAGGCAGGTAACCTGTGATTTTCATTAAGTCATCATGAAAACCCATGTCCAACATGCGATCCGCCTCATCCAATACCAAATATTTCACATGTGACAAATCCACATAACCCATATTCAAATGGGCAATCATGCGACCTGGCGTACATACCACCAAATCCACACCGGAAGTCAAAGCTGTTTTTTCGGATGTAAACGAATTACCATCTCCGCCACCATAAACCGGCATACACGAGACATTGGTAAAATACCCCAAGCCTTCCATGTTCCCAGCAATTTGAACCGCCAATTCGCGGGTTGGGACAATAATCAAGGCATTGATGTGATTCTCCGAGTGATCCTCGGACAATAATTTATGAATAATCGGCAACAAGAAAGCTGCCGTTTTTCCCGTACCAGTCTGTGCCGATGCGAGGACATCCCGTCCAGCTAAAATCGGTTTCATCACCTGTTCTTGAACCGGTGTGGCCGTCTTATAGCCCATGGAGTCGATCCCCTCTAATAATTTTTCGGCTAAGCCTAGTTCTTTAAATGTCAAAATGTTTTTGTTTGTAGCTAGTAGCTAGCCCATGAATTATTTATTGTTACCTCTTACCTCTTACCTCTTAACTCTTAACTCTAAAACCCCATCTCCTTCTCAATCAACTGAATCAATATATGAATCACCTTGATGTGAATTTCTTGGATACGATCCGCGTAACCAAAATGGTCCACGCGAATTTCAAAGACGTTGTCAAATGCGGCCAACTGCCCTCCGTCTTTTCCTGTCAGCAAAACAACCGCCATTCCTTTTGATTGAGCAGCCTTCACCGCTTCGATGATGTTTGCGGAATTACCACTTGTCGAAATGCCAAATAAAACATCCCCTTCATTCCCTAATCCCTCAATAAACCGAGAAAAGACATAATTATAACCAAAATCATTGCTCACACAGGAAATATGTGAAGGGTCTGATATGGCCATCGCAGCCAATGCCGGACGATTTTCACGGTATCTTCCCGATAGCTCCTCCGCAAAATGCATGGCATCACAATGACTGCCCCCATTTCCACAGGCAATGATTTTTTTACCTTGCTGGAGAGCCCCCACCAAACAATTTGCTGCCTTCTCAACAGATTCAATCTTTGCAGGATTGTTGAAAAACTGATCTAAAACTTGCTGTGCCTCTTGAAGATTGGCTTGGATAATTGCTTTCAAGTAATTTTAATTTTGCGTAAAGATACGCATTATTTAAAAATCCCCACCGGCTCCGCCTCCACCAAAATCGCCACCTCCAAATCCGCCGAAATCAAATCCGCCTCCGCCCGAGGAACCACCCCGGTCATAACCTCCACCTCCCAATAATATAGGAGGAAAAAACATACCACCACCGCGAGAGCCCGGTCCAGAACCGCCCCCTTTATTTTTAATGGCGCGAATGATATTAATAATGACAAAAAACAAAAAGACAATCAAAAAAACGGGAACACCCGTTGGAACGTCTTCTTCCTCCGCTTGAAACTGCCCACTAGCCCGTTGCATCATTTCGGTGGTCGCCTCATTTAACCCCTCATAATAAGCATCTCGCTTTAATGCCGGTTTTAAAATCCGATTAATAATCCGTTTGCAGATGGCATCCGGCAATACATCTTCAATTCCTCGACCCGTTACTATTCGAATCTTTCGATCCTCCGAGGCAATCAATATCACGACACCATTGTTTTTCCCTTTCTGACCCACTCCCCATGTCTTGCCAATAGAAATCGCATAATCATAGGGATCCGAGCCTTGGGTACTCGGTACAATCACAACCGCAAATTGCGTGGATGTCGAATCCGCATAACCACGTAATTTTTGTTCGAGTGTCGTCTTTTCATCGGCCTGTAATTTACCCGATAAATCCAGCACATAGCCATCGGGTTTAGCCGGTATATCCTGCGCCCAGACCGATGCAGCGATCAAAAAAAACCCGATAAATAACGCAAACCTATTCCCCATACGACAACTCATCCGTTAACTCATTCACATCACCCCGTTGATAAGGAAAATAAACAGCCAAAGCCTCTCCAATCCGACGAACGCCTAAGGCTAATCCGGTTCCATATTCTTGTTTGGCCAACAAAGGTCGCATCTCATCCCGGATCGTTTCCCAAAATTCCAAAGGCACATGGGCATCAATTCCCTTGTCCCCTATAATCGAAAATTTCCGATCCTTGATGGCAAGATAAACCAAGACCCCATTTTGTAAGTCGGTCTGATTCATCCCCAATTGAAAAAAGAGCACCTTCGATCGTTCGATCGGGTGCCCTTCACAATGACTCTCCACATGCACACGAATCTCGCCAGACGTCTTTTTCTCCGCCTCTTGAATCGCTTGAATGATTTCCGCTTCCTGTGCTGCGCTTAAATGCATCTTATTTCTTCTCGTCAAAATTTACTTCCGGTGCTTTTTCAGCTCCTGCCTCCGCTTGGAAGAATCCCTTCTCTGTAAATCCTGAGAAGGATGCAATTAAGCTGTTAGGAAATGTAACGATCAGGGTATTATATCCTTTCACCGACTCATTAAATCGATCACGCTCTTCCTTGATGCGGTTTTCTGTTCCTTCCAATTGTGCTTGTAATTCAGAAAAATTCTCTGTCGCCTTTAATTGCGGATAATTTTCTGCGACTACCATTAATCGAGATAAAGCCCCACCCAATGAAGATTGAGCCGCCTGGTATTTTTGCATATTCTCCGGACTTAAATCCTTCGCATCTAATTTCATTTGTGTTGCTGAAGCACGCGCCTCAATAACTGCATTTAAAGTAGACTTCTCAAAATTTGCCACTCCTTGTACCGTTTTTACCAAATTCGGAATCAAATCGGCCCGACGCTGATATGCACTTTGCACATTTGCCCAAGATGCTTTCACCTCCTGGTCACTTGTCGCCATGCTATTGCGAGCACCTACGCCCCAAAATACGACCAAAGCAATAACGCCTAATACAATCCAAACTGTCTTGTTCATTGTTATAAAAATTAAAGGTTTGTTGTCTGGCAAAGGTATAAATATTTCACAATGCCTTACCATTTTTTACATCAAAATGCTTTTTCAAGGATAAACGTTCCTTTTCCCTCCATAAATTTATTTTTAACTTGCCGACATGTTCAAAAATATTCCCAATCCGCCTCGTGCCACCGAAATTCCCAAGGAGCTAATCATTCACGGTGATGTTCGCCAAGACCCTTATTTCTGGTTAAATAATCCCGAAGATTCGAAGGTCATCGATTACCTGAATCAAGAAAATAGCTATACCGAACAGGTTCTAAAACCGAGCGAAAATCTTCAAAACGAATTGTTTGAAGAGATGAAGGGACGCGTTGTCGCCGACGAACAATCTGTTCCCTATTTCAATGGCAAGGATTGGTTCTATCACCGCTATGAGTCAGGTGGGGAATACCCAATCTACTGTCGGAGAAAAGCGAGCCTTGATGCCAAGGAAGAAATCCTTTTACACGGGAACCATCTTGGAAAAGACGAAGCCTACTTTGCCATAGGGGGATTGGCGCTCTCCGACGATGAACAGATTTTAGCATACGCCATCGATACGGTCAGTCGGCGAAATTATATCGTACATTTTAAAAACCTTCAAACCGGCGAAATTCTTCCCGATAAAATCGAAAACACCGAAGGTGGATCCTACACTTGGTCAGCGGACTCGAACTATTTCTTCTACCTGCTTCGCGACCCGCAAACCTTACTGGCCTCGAAAGTTTACCGACATAAAATCGGCACTCCGAGCCATGAAGACGTTTTGGTCTATGAAGAAAAGAATGAAGAATGCTACATGGGATTGAGCCGTAGCAAATCGAAGGAATATATTTTCAGTATTTCGAGCCAACAAGGCGTTTATTCAGAATATCGGATTCTGAAGACAAATAACCCCACCGGGAATTTTGAAGTTTTTCATCCTGGCGAACGAGGCTTGGAATATTTCATCGAACACCAAGCGGATCGATTTTTGATACGTACCAATCTGGATGAATCGACGAATTTTCAATTGATGAGTTGTCCGACAGCCGGTCCAACCGACAAGAGCCTATGGAAGACTTTGGTTCCACATCGTGCCGATGTATTCCTTGAAGATTTTGATGCCACCACCGAATGGATTGCCTTGGAGGTAAAGACCAATGGCCTTTCCCAAATTCAGGTCATTCAGGGAGAAACCAATGAATTTATCCGCATGGATGAGGACGTTTTCCAAGTCAACATCGGAATAAATGTCCATTACACGAGCAATAAACTACGCTATAATTACACCTCGCTAACCTGTCCGAATTCTGTTCTTGAATATGATTTGGTGACAAAAACGTCCAACCTACTCAAAGAAGACAAAGTCTTAGGGGGATTCGATAAAAACGAATACGCTTCCGAGCGCCTTTGGGCCACTGCCCGCGACGGAGTTCAAGTGCCTATTTCCCTAGTTTACAAGAAAGGCTTTGATAAAGGACCTCTTCTACTTTATGCTTATGGTTCTTATGGCTACAGCATGGATCCCTATTTTTCAGCGAGCCGTTTGTCGCTGCTGAACCGAGGCTTCGCCTTTGCCATCGCCCACATTCGCGGTGGACAAGAAATGGGACGGCATTGGTATGAAGACGGAAAAATGATGCGGAAGATGAATACTTTCACCGACTTCATCGATTGCGGCCAATATCTGATCTCCGCTGAGAAAGTGGAGGCCAAACGGCTCTTCGCGCAAGGAGGATCGGCCGGCGGCATGTTGATGGGTGGTGTGATTAATATGGCTCCTGATTTATTCGCAGGCGTGATCGCCGCTGTTCCCTTTGTGGATGTGGTCACGACCATGTTGGACGAAACGATACCCTTAACCACCGGCGAATGGGAAGAATGGGGAAATCCCAAAAACGAAACGCATTATCACTACATGAAGTCCTATTCACCCTATGATAATGTGGTTGCACAAGACTACCCACACCTTTTAGTGACCACGGGATTACATGATTCCCAAGTTCAATATTGGGAGCCCGCAAAATGGGTCGCTAAATTGCGAAAATTGAAAACCGACAATAAGATTTTATTATTGGATTGTGACATGTCGGCCGGACACGGGGGAGCCTCGGGTCGTTATAAACGCTTCAAGGATATCGCGAAAGAATATGCCTTTTTGATTGGAATTAATGCAACGGTCGCTGCGCAATAAGCATGCGATCGTTGCCATGAAAATCCTTCAACAATTGAATATTTTCAAAACCTTGATCGATAGCTAGCTTAACATTCGCCTCCCCAAAAGCTCGATTAATTTCGAAACAGAGATAGCCACCAGGGGCGAGTCGGCGAGATGCCATTTCACCTATCACTCGGTAATACAAAAGCGGATCCTCATCCGGAACAAATAAGGCTAGATGCGGCTCATGATCTAACACATGAGGTTTCATTTCTACTTTTTCAGCATCCAGCACATAGGGCGGATTGGACACAATGAAATCCCAGGTGTTCACATCTTGAGCCCATTCGAATACATCTTGTTGCCTAAAATCTACGCTTACACCTAAATCCTTCGCATTCAGTCGGGCTTGTTGGACCGCAGCCTCCGCAATATCCCATCCAGTAACCTGAGCATTGGGTGCCTCGAGCGCCATCGAAATTGCGATGCATCCCGAACCCGTACCGATGTCCAAGACAGTTTTCGAAGAATCCCCCAAACGATTGAGTACTTGAATGACAAGCTCCTCAGTTTCGGGCCTTGGAATTAGGGTATCGGAATTCAAAGAAAACAATCGGTCCAAAAAATAAGCCTTTCCTGTCACGTATTGTAGGGGTACTCCATCTGATAAGCGTTGAAGATCCGATTCAAATTCGTACGGTTTTTTGACCTCCTTCCCGAGTAAAATATCCAGGCTCGTGGACCCGCATTTCATATTCAAATAGGCTTGCGCAATCGCTTTGGCCTCATTTACGTCGTACATCGCGGAAATGGCGGTTTGGATTTGCTGAGATAATGTGTTGACTGACACAAGCGACATAGAGCTATTTCTTGGGCGATGAACTTAATGATGGAATGCTTTGGCAAAGCTACGGAAACCCGACCTGTTTGGCAACGTAAAAAAATATCCTATATTTGATACGAAAAATCTAATTAACTATGAACGTAAACAGACGGGAAGCCATACAAAGGCTCAGCATCCTGATGGGTGGAATGATTTCCGCACCTGCGATGGCTGGACTCAATGGCCAAAAATCACATGCTACCTTCGTGCAATTTTCAGCGGTCCAAGAATCTTTGGTTGCTGAAATCGCCGATACCATCATTCCAACGACCGATACTCCTGGCGCGAAAGCTGCTGGCGTGGAGAAATTTATCATCCGCGTGGTTCAGGATTGTTATCCAGAAGCCAGCCAAAAGGTATTTGCCCAAGGTCTCGCGAAATTAGACGCGGATTGTCAAGCAAGATTTGGCAAAGGATTCATCGATGCCTCAAGCACACAACGCAAAGAAGCATTGACCACTTGTATGTTGGAATCCGATGCGACCCGCAAAAGTGCCAAAGGTCAGCCAACCTTCTTCTTCATGATCAAGGAATTAACCACGACCGGCTACTTTACGTCTGAAATCGGCGCAACAAAAGCATTAGACTACTTGCCAATTCCTGGCAAATTTGATGGTTGTATGCCATTATCTTCCACACAAAAAACCTGGGCACTATGAATCTGAACATCGACGCAATCAAATCAATGACTTATGACGCCATCGTCGTAGGTTCAGGCGTTTCTGGCGGATATGCTGCCAAGGAATTGACCGAAAAAGGACTACGTGTATTAGTCCTGGAAAAAGGAAAGAAATTCGACCATGTAACGGCCTACGAACCAAGCTACAAAGATCCGTGGGATTTTAAATACAATGGTTTATTGACCAATGAGCAAAAGGCCTCACACCCAAAACTTGCCCGCGATTATCCCTACAACGAGATGACCGAGAAGTATTGGATGAATGACTCCGACTCGCTTTATAAGGAAGTTAAGCGCTTCGACTGGTTCCGTCCAGATATCGTGGGTGGAAAATCCATCATGTGGGGACGTCAAACGTATCGTTTGTCGGACATCGACTTTGAGGCCAACCTAAAAGATGGCATCGCGGTTGACTGGCCGATTCGCTACAAAGACATCGCTCCTTGGTATTCTTATGTGGAAAAACACGTGGGTATTTCAGGTGAGGCCTTGGGTCTTCCTCAATTACCGGATTCAGAATTCTTGAAACCGATGGACATGTACTGCGTGGAGAAAGAAGTTCGCCAACGAATCGAAAAGAATTTCCCGGGACGTAACATGACAATTGGCCGGGTGGCCAACTTATCTGAAGCGAAAGAAGCTCAATTGAAAATTGGTCGGTCGGCTTGTCAATACCGGAATAAATGCCGTTTGGGTTGCCCTTATGGCGCCTATTTCAGTACGCAATCTTGTACCTTGCCACCGGCTGCAAAAACAGGATTATTAACCTTGCGTCCAGATTCCGTTGTTTCGGAAATCTTGTTTGATAATGCGAAGCAAAAGGCAACAGGTGTACGCGTAATCGATACCGTAACCAAAGATGTTCGTGAGTATTTTGCGAAAATCATCTTCGTTTGTGGTTCGACAGTCGCGACGACTGCATTATTATTGAATTCCAAATCATCTCGTTTCCAAAACGGATTAGGAAATGATTCAGGCGAGTTAGGACATAACTTGATGGATCACCACTTCCGTGTGGGTGCCGCGGGTACTTGGGAAGGTGATGAAGATAAATACTACATTGGCCGTCGGGCAAATGGTATCTACATTCCACGGTACCGCAACATTGGTAATGATAAGCGTGATTATTTACGTGGTTTTGGATACCAAGGTGGCGGATCACGCCAGAGCTGGAATCGCGGCGTAAACGACATGAGTTTCGGAGCGGATTACAAGGATGCGATGACAAAACCAGGACCATGGACCATGAACTTGGGTGGTTTCGGGGAGACCTTGCCATATCACGAAAACAAAATGTATTTGGATCCAACGACAAAAGATAAGTGGGGTATTCCTGTGGTTGTATTCGACGCAGAATTCAAGGAAAATGAAATGAAGATGCGGAAGGATATGATGGAAGATGCGAAAGAGATGTTGGAAAGCGCAGGCTTGAAAAACGTTCGTGCCTTCGACAATGGTTCCTATCCGGGAATGGCAATTCACGAAATGGGAACGGCTCGTATGGGTCGTGATCCGAAGACTTCAGTCTTGAATGGCAACAACCAGTTGCATGCGGTGAAGAACGTATTCGTCACGGATGGGGCTTGCATGACATCAACTTCATGCGTGAACCCATCGTTGACCTACATGGCATTGACCGCGCGTGCGGCCGACTTTGCTGTGAAAGAAAGTAAAAAGAAACACCTTTAATGAAAATGGGCTTCGGCCCATTTTTTTTGTCTTATGAAAAAACTACTCGGAACATTAAGTCTACTGACTTTAGGAACGGCTGCCTTGGCACAATATCAAACGATTGGTAAAATTCATCGTTACGATGCTGCATTAGATGCTTTGCTCGATACGACAGCCAAGATTGAGATTGTGGCCAATGGATTTACTTGGTCGGAAGGTCCGGTTTGGGTCAAAAAGGAAGGCTATTTGCTCTTCACCGACGTGCCCGAAAACACCATTCATAAATGGTCGGAGGCCAAAGGCCTGGAAGTCTTCTTAAAACCATCGGGGTACACGGGGACCGGCGTCTACTCGGAAGAACCGGGAGCGAATGGTTTGATTATTAACACGAAGGGCAACCTGGTTTCTTGCGAACATGGGGACCGGCGAATCGCCGAAATGCCCATTCATCATCCAGATCAAAAGAAAACCTTGGCGCATACCTTTGAAGGGAAGCAGTTAAATAGTCCCAATGATTTGGTGCAAAAAAAATCCGGGGACTATTACTTCACGGATCCTCCTTATGGATTGCCGGGTAGAGGAAAACCCGAACCAGCCAAGGAATTGGATTTCCAAGGTGTTTATCGCATCAATACAAAAGGGGAAATAAGCCTGCAAATCAAAGACCTCGGTCGGCCGAACGGCCTAGCCTTCAATCCTGATGAAAATATTTTATACGTGGGAACATCGGAAGCACCTACCTACATTAAGGCGTATCCTGTGGACAAACAAGGAAATCTAGGAGAGGGTCGAGTGTTTTTTGATGCCGCAGAACTTGCCAAGCAAGGCATTCGCGGCGGTTATGACGGCATGAAGGTAGATGCCAAAGGGAATGTTTGGACGACAGGTCCTGGAGGTGTTCTGGTCATTAATGCACAAGGAAAACTTCTTGGCAGAATAGCAACAGGAAATCGAAATTCGAATGTGGCCTTTGGGGGATCGGATGGGAAATATTTATTTATCACCTCCGACATGAATCTATTACGAATCAAAATAAAATAGGGGGCCTCAACCCCCTATTTCTTTTACAATTCTTTAATCTTAATGTTTCGGAACCAAACGGGATTCCCGTGATCTTGCAAAGCGATTCGCCCTTGCATGTTCACACCAAAGCCTGGCATCGTTTTGAATTTAGATCCAGCGATCATGGCTTTCCAATTCGCATCGTCTGTACGTGTTTCCACAACCTTTGAACCGTTTAAATACAATTGCAATAAGCCACGATTATTTACGATACGGGCTGTATTCCACTCGCCTACTGGCTTTGTTACATTCACCGACGACTTAATCAAATCGTATAAATCGCCCGAATTGTGTTTAATGATCTTTCCATCTGGATGGCCCGCATCGTCGAGCACTTGCATTTCAGGCCCTGTATTATAGGTACTGTGGTATTTAGCCGCATCTTCGGTCACATTGAAGATGATACCGCTATTTCCATTGGGAGAAATTTTCCAATCCACGGAGAAATCGTAATTCACGTATTCAGCATCGGTAATCAAATCACCGCCATCTTTGGCTGCTAAATCAAATCCGATAACACCGTCTGTAATTGTCCAAGAAGCACCAACCTTCCCCGGTTTCCCGTAGGTATGCCAACCCGTGAAGGTCTTGCCATCAAACAATAATTTGTAGCCGTCTTTCTTTTCTTGCTTCGAAAGCGTGTTTAGTCCTTGCCCAAATGCCATCAAACCCGATGTCATGCAAGCGCAAATCAATATGAATTTTTTCATGTAGGTAAATAAGTTTATGAATTACAATACTAAAAAAAGAAATCTATACTTGTATCCCGTGCCGATTATTTTCCTCCGGCTTTGGCAAATTAATTCGTAAATTGCATGCTTATTCTACGCAAGCATGAAAACCAAAGTTAGTCCGAAGCCATCCATCAACATTGTTACACTCGGTTGTTCCAAAAACCTCGTAGACTCCGAAGTCCTATTTACCCAATTAAAAGGGAACGGATTAGAAGTAACGCATGAGGCGAAAAAAGACACCGCGAACATCGTGGTGGTGAATACCTGCGGTTTTATCGACAATGCGAAGCAAGAATCCATCGATACAATTCTTCGTTATGCCGATGCCAAAGAGGCCGGTAAAATCGATAAACTCTATGTAACTGGTTGCCTATCGCATCGCTACAAAGATGATTTAGAAAGAGAAATCCCAATGGTGGATTCGTTTTTTGGGACAAATGAATTACCCAGATTACTGAAAGCCTTAAAAGCCGATTACAAACATGAACTAGTGGGAGAGCGTTTATTGACCACACCAGCTCACTATGCCTATTTGAAAATTGCAGAAGGTTGCGATCGACCTTGCAGTTTTTGTGCGATACCATTAATGCGTGGAGGGCACGTCTCGAGACCGATGGAAGAACTCGTGAAAGAAGCGACTTCACTTGCCAAAAAAGGAACGAAAGAATTGATTTTAATCGCACAGGATCTAACTTTTTATGGCTTGGATCTGAAAGGGGAAGGTAAATCAGGTCGCCAACTCAAAGAACTATTAGAGCGTCTATCGGACGTTCAAGGCATCGAATGGATCCGTTTACAATATGCTTACCCAGCCGGTTTCCCGATGGAAATATTGCAAACCATGGCGGAACGTGAAAATATCTGTAAGTATTTAGATATGCCACTTCAAAGTGGCTCCGATGCCATGTTGAAGCACATGCGCCGTGGCATTACCCGTGAAAAAACGGAACAATTGATTACCGACATCCGCGAAAAGGTACCTGGAATTGCGCTGCGTACGACTTTAATCTCGGGCTATCCAGGGGAAACGGATGCGGATTTTGAGGAGACTTATTCATTTGTGGAACGCATGCGTTTCGACCGCTTAGGAATTTTCAATTACTCACACGAGGAGAATACACATGCTTATTTAGTACAGGATGATGTACCTGAAGAGGTGAAGCAAGGGCGTTCGGATGAGATTATGGCGCTCCAACAAGGTATTTCGGAAGAATTGAATCAAGCAAAAATTGGCCAAACCTTCAAGGTTATGGTAGACCGCAAGGAAAGTGGATTCTTTATCGGTCGGACCGAACATGATTCTCCAGAAGTCGACAACGAGGTCTTAATTCCAGCCGAGCAATATGCACGTCAAGGAGATTTCGTACAAGTGAAAATCAACAAAGCGGAGGAATTCGATTTATACGGAGATATTGTTTCCTAATAACGCGGAACGCCTTCATCTACTTCACGTGACCAGGCATCGATGCCTCCGCTTAGGTTAATAAGTTTATCGAAACCCTGCGCCTGCAAATGGCGGATGACATACATCGAGCGCATGCCATGGTGACACATCACGAGACCAGCTAGGTCTTTAGGGATCATGTCAACGCGTAATAGATTCATGGGCATATTAATCGTTCCCGCTAAACTGGCCAATTCCCATTCAAAGGGTTCACGAACATCCAATACAAAATGAACATCGCCGGCCGCTAAAGCTTTTTGAGCTTCTGCTGGTTCCATCTCCAAAGGCAAAGCTACTTTAGTTGGGAAAATTCGATTAGAAGCATCAGATGAACGCTCCATCCTAAACTGTTGCATTCGCATGCTTCGAACATCGAATCGAATTAAGGACGATTGCGCAGGTGAGCTTAATCCTGCCAAATAGAAAATAGCTTCTTTGGCTTGCATCAGTCCCATGATACCTGGCAAAAATCCGAGCACACCCGCCTCGTTGCAATTTGGAATCTCGCCTACCGAAGGTTCATCGGGAAATAGACAACGGTATGTAGGGCCCGTTCCATGCGCATTGCAAACAGCCAATTGGCCTTCCCAGGTATGTATCGCCGAATACACGAAAGCCTTGCCATAACGGACACAAGCATCGTTGATGAGGTAGCGCGTATCAAAATTATCGGTACAGTCGACCACCAAATCCGCCGCCTCCACCAACTCAATATTGCTCATCGAAAACTTTTCTCCGATTGCCTCCACTTGAACTTGTGGATTCAATGATTCGACATAGCTTTTAGCACATAAAACTTTGGATAGTCCGATTTGATCGATTCGGTAGATGGTTTGTCGGCCTAAATTACTCAACTCCACCACATCGTGATCCACCAAGGTTAAGCGTCCGACTCCCGCTGCAGCGAGATAAGGAATGACCGTAACCCCGAGTCCACCGGCACCAATCACCAAGACATGCGCGTCTTTCAAGCGCAGCTGATGGTCCATTTCCCATTCAGGAATGGCCAACTGTTTATGGTAGCGTTTAAATTCGTCAGGACTCAACATGGGGAAATAAAAAAAGCCTCCTTGATTTCAAGGAGGCTAATTTCGATAAAAATATTGATATAATTAAACGCTCAAAGTACCCTTACGAGCAGCAGCGATTAAAGTTTTCTCAAAACCGTTTTTGTTGATCGTGCGGATAGCCTTTGCAGACACTTTCATACGAACCCAAACACCTTCTGACTCTAAGAAAAATTTCTTAGTTTGTAAGTTAGGGAAAAACTTACGCTTCGTCTTATTGTTCGCGTGTGATACGTTGTTACCTACACGAGTTCTCTTTCCAGTCAATTGACAAACCTTTGCCATAATATTGTATTTTTAAAATTGTATGCGCTAAAATTGGTTTTCCCCTAAAGGGATTGCAAAAGTAGACAAAATTTTGAAAAATCCCAAAGGTCTCTGTAAAATTTATAAAATGCCTCGGATTGTGTATCTTTGAAGCATGGCCAAACGAAAAATAGAGGAACCCCTTCGCAAGAAAATCATATCGTCCTTGATATGGTTAGGCACCTTGCCATTGTGCCTCTATACCCTATTGACCTACTTATTGAGCTATTCGCTCATCATTGATCATTGGTTAGCGGGCTTCATCATGATGACCCTACCCTATGCCCAAGTGCTCTGTTTAATTTCCTTGATTTATTGGATATTTCGACGCGCCAAAAGGGCATTATTACCCCTAATTGTTCTGGCATTGGGCTATGGTTTTATTCCTCGAAGCATCGTATGGAACACAGCAAAAGCTCCATCCAAAAATGACTTACGGGTATTGAGCTATAATGTGTATGGCATGTACTCAAACAATTATGCAGGTAACGAGGAAAAAGTAAAGGCATTGAAAAGCTTTATGCTGGACTATCAGGCGGATGTTAAATGTTTCCAGGAATTTTATTCCCACGCAGATCGTAAAGCATACAAAACGATCAACATGATGAAGGAAAACTATCCGCATTATGCCTTTATACCTTTAAAAGAAGATTTTTTTGAGGCCAAGGAGAAAATGGGCCTAGCTATTTTTTCAAAATATCCCATCATTAAACAGGCAGGCAAACAGTTTGGCAATTCAGCGAATGGCTATTTATATGCCGACATCGTTGCGAAAGATGATACTTTTCGCATCATCAATGTCCAATTGTGGTCGATGGGCATACGAGTCGGTCGGGTGACGGGAAAGATCCGCGATCAAGATTACGAGGATGCTAAAAAAGAAGGTCGGGGGATCATGAACTCACTTCGCAAGGGATTCATTCATCACAAGGATGAAATGACGCAAATAAACCGACTGATTCAGGAAAGTTTATATCCTGTTATTTTAGTGGGGGATTTAAATGAAACTCCCTACGGTTGGGCTTATGGTACTTTGCGTGAGCGATTACAAAATTCATTCGAAGAAGCTGGGCGCGGGTTTGGCTTTACGTTGAATCGTAGTCCATTCTTAGTTCGCATTGATAATCAATTTTGCTCGAAAGACTTTCGGGTCAATCAATTTGTTACGCTTCGAAACGTCACCTATTCGGATCACTTCCCGATTGCAGCCGATTACGAACTAAAATAAACGATGGCAGACAACAAGCTTTGGAAAGTATTGGGCACCAGCTTCGGAGTAGCGGTCACATTGGGAGGCTCGGTGGGTACGGGCATATTACGCAAACCAGGACCCATTGCAGAGCAGTTGCACAATCCCGCCTTGATCATTTCGCTTTGGGTCATCGTAGCCATTTACGCACTCCTAGGTGTCTCCTGTGTACTTGAATTAAGTTTATCAATACCCAAAGCAGGATCGTGGTATGGGTATGCAGAACGCGCATTTGGCCGATACATCGGTTTCCTCGTTGGCCTAAGTTCCTGGCTCGGGACGGTGACTGCACTTGGATTTGGATCCTATACATGTAGCGAATACCTTGCTATTTTATTCCCTGCCTTACAAGATTATGTACTCTATAGCGCTGTGGGAATGTTATTGTTGTTATGGTTTTTTCACCAATTAGGGGTAATCGCAGCCGGAAGATCGCAGGAATGGTTTAGCGGTATCAAAGCCCTTGCCTTAATTGGATTCATTTTCATTTGCCTCTTCGCTGGCAAAGGTGGCACCTGGACCTCCAGTCCACCTGCTCCTACTGGCATGCCACTTTGGTCGGGAATCTTAACGGCACTGCTCTCCATTTTTTATGCCTTCGACGGTTGGCACACCGCCTCCTATTTCACCGAAGAAAACAAGGATCCCGTTAAAAGTATGCCAAAATCGATGTTCATTGGTGTTATTGTTGTTGCTGTCATCTACCTGCTCATCAACATCGGTATTCTTTACACGCTATCGTGGCCTGAATTGAGTCAAAGTAAACTAGCCGCAGCTGATGCCTTGCAGAAAATCCTGGGTGCTCAAACCGGACGGTGGGTAACAACATTTTTAATGCTAAGTATTTTTGGAATATTAAATACGCAGGTAATGTTTGCCCCGCGCGTGATTTTTTCGATGAGTCGGGATGGACTATTTTTTGCCAGTGCCGGGCAAGTAAATAAGCACGGTAGTCCTACGGTTGCAACCCACATGACCGTGGGATTAGCTTGTCTTTTTTTAATCAGTAGTCAATCGATCAGCGATCGTTTATCCGACATAGCTACTTTCTTTTTTGTGGCAAGTTATTTGGCAGGATTCGCCTCCTTGTTGCGATTAAGAAAAACGGAACCCAATCTTCCCCGACCCTACCGTGTCTGGGCCTATCCCTATTTACCAATGGCACTTGTGCTCATCTCTAGCTTATTTCTGTTGGGAACCTTAGTGCAGAATAGTGCCAGCATTCCATTCGTGGCAGCCTTTATCCTGATAAGCTACTTGGTTTACCGCTTTGGTTTATCGAAGCGCGTTTAACAGATTTATTATTTCCATTTGGATTTTAGACGTCTGCTTTTTAGCCAAATTCCCCATAATGGAAAAAACATACATTTTCCCCTTTCCATTTCGATAGAAGCCCGATAAGTTATAGGTATTGCCAAATGACCCCGACTTCGCCCAAAAACGAGAAACAGCATTTTCTGGCTTTAATCGGCGAATCGTACCTGAATATCCCGACTCCGGCAAGAGTTTAAACAAACGCTCCTCCCCGACTTCCTTTTTTAATTGGAGTAAAATGGCAACCAAATCTTTGGGACGCATCAAGTTATAGCGCGACAACCCTGAACCATCGACCCAACGCAAGGGGGCCAACAAAGTATCTTCTTTGGTTAAATTTTCAATGATTTTATGAGTTGGCCCCGACCAATTCCTTTTAGCTGCCATCAGATATAATAGTTGTTCGGCAATTTGATTGTCACTGTCTTGAAGCATCGGTAGAAATAAACTATCCACCTTTCCCGCATAGGCTAATTGGGAACGATGATCATAAGCCCGAGCTTGGGTTATAATTGGTACCTTAATTTCATAATTCAATAAATCGGCCGTTTGTTTTGTGGAAGTCAAAAAAGGAATGACAAATAGATTTTCGCCCGTTTTAATCATGGGCACATCAAACTGATTGGAGTTTCGATCTCGATGATGAAAAAGGGTTTGACCAATATTTACTTGTGACGTGAAATATTCCGGATAAACCGACATTTTTCCGTCCTTTAGCGTAATTCGCACTTGATTATTGTACATGGGAAGCAACGAAACTTCAGCCGAATACGAATCCATGTAATCATCCCAAGCCCATCCCGAGCCTAAAGGCATTACATGCTCATCCGAATCCGCCAATACCAACACCTTATGGGTAGAAGAGGCAAGCTTTTTAAATAGCGCATTCCCTTTTAAATCCGGATGTCCCAAACTCGGATCACCCGTACCCCAGAAGAATAATGTATCCGGCGTTTCGTAATAACGATAAGCAGGGATTGAGTCCTTCAAAATTCGATTCGCTTCTAAAAAAGTCACCAACTTCGCATTGGATGCCGGCATGAAATAATGATCGGCATGATGTTGAAAGACTAGCTTTTGCGTTTCAACTTCCTGAATGAGTACCCCGGAAGCATATTCGGACATGTGCGATTGCTTAAACCTACTTTTTACACGATGTGCTGTACATGATGAGAACGCTAAGCCAAGCAAAAGAAGAAATGCCAAGTTTTTCATAGCTTAAAGGTAAAAAAAATCTGTATTTTCGTGCTCATTTTCATGGAATGCTTGTAGGTTTTGTCATCTTTTATTTGGTACTGAATTTGTTGGTAGGCTGGTTTGCCAGTACCAAGGTTCGGACGACGACCGACTTTGTCCTAGCGGGTCGAACGCTTTCATTTGGACTCGCCACGATGGTCACATTCGCCACTTGGTTCGGATCAGAGACCCTACTTGGTGCGCCGAGAGAGTTTGTCCACGGCGGATTGTATGCGGTCATCGAAGAACCTTTCGGAGCAGCTTTGGGACTGTTTATTGTTGGCACCATCTATGCCCGCAAACTTTACCCCTTACCCGTTTTAACCTTTAGCGATTTCTTCCGAATTCGTTTCGGTGGTTTATCCGAAAAAATTTCCGCCCTTGTGATGATTCCCTCCTATTTTGGTTGGATTTCGGCGCAATTAGTAGCCCTGGGACTTACACTTCATTTATTATTACCCATCAGCACGGAAATGGGCATCGTCATTGGAGCGCTCTTGGTCATGACTTATACGCTCATGGGTGGAATGTGGTCGATTTCGATTACCGACTTCCTTCATAACATCATTTTAATCGTCGGGCTACTTCTTCTTGCCTACCTTTTATTCGATAAGATTCCGGATTTTAATGCGTTTTTGGCTCAACAGCCCAAAGGATTTTTTCGATTTACCCCACAAAGTTCCGAACCGGTGGAGTGGTTAAAATACATCGGTGCTTGGATGGTCATTGGCCTGGGAAGTATACCTCAACAAGATATCTTCCAACGGGTTATGTCGGCAAAAAGCAGCCCAATCGCAGCCAAAGCAAGTTTAGCAGCGGGAGGCATGTACCTGACGATTGCTTTGCTCCCCTTGTTTATTGGCTTAATTGGTGTTCGCTTATATCCTAGTCTACTGGCAGATGATAGCTTGTTAATTCCCCATCTGGTGATGCGATTTATGCCCTACGGAATTCAAATTCTATTTTTAGGCGCACTGCTTTCCGCGCTTTTAAGTACCACGAGTGGGGCGATTTTAGCACCGGCTTCTGTGCTTGGGGAGAACCTCTGGAAACCTTTATTGAAACATCCCTCCGACAAAAAAGTCTTGCTCATCATCCGATTCTCCGTTGTTTGGGTGACCTTGGCGTGTATCTGGATGGCGGTCAGTCGGCAAAATATCTTTGAACTAGTCGGCGAAGCCTCCGCATTCAGCTTGGTGTCCTTATTTATTCCCTTGAATGCTGGATTGTGGTGGAAACGCGCGAGTGCGATGGGAAGCCATCTCAGTATGCTATTGGGATTATTCGTTTGGGCTTATTTTAATTTTTGGGCACCGCAGGAAATTCCTTCTATTTGGTTTGGATTGACAGCAAGTGTCTTGGGATTGTTGGTCGGAACCTTTTTATTTCCTAGGCCAACCAAGGTTGCTGAATAGCACCGACATATTTTCCTTTTTGCTGGGTAATCAATAGATCCGTCAATTCCATCCCAATATTGGGATACATAGTCACTTGACTCAACTGATTGATGGGCATCCAAAGAACTTCTTGGGCATTGGTTTCACCTACTTGCAATTCGGGGATCCCACCGATTAACTCACCTTCAAAAAGGATATGCAAAACATCGTCCCGGTTCTCGGTTCCACTAACTTGTCCCATGAGCAGCATTTGACCGACCTCTACATCGATTCCTAATTCCTCCATACACTCACGAGCAATGGTTTCGCTTAGCAACTCACCTGGATCAGGATTCCCACCGGGAAGATTATAGATAAAATGATCGCCATACTGATATTTCATGACGAGTAAATGATTGTTTTCAAGTAAAACTAGGGCTGGTCGGCAACGCATAAATTAGGGTAATACAATTCAAATTAACATTATTTTTCGAATTGTCCTACCTTTGTAACATTAAAACACGCCAAATGACCGTACAAGACGTTTGCCATTCCATGGAAACATGGGCGCCATTGAGTTGGCAAGAATCCTATGATAACGCAGGACTTTTATGCGGAAGTAGAAACCAAACTGTTCGTGGAGTACTTATTAGTCTGGATTGTACAGAGGCTGTCGTTCAAGAAGCTATCGAAAAAGGCTGCAACATGATTGTCGCCCACCACCCGATCGTATTCAAGGGTTTAAAATCATTAACGGGCAAGGATTATGTGGAGCGGACGATGATTTTGGCCATCAAAAACGACATTGCTATTTATGCGAGTCATACCAATTTAGACCATGCGCCACAGGGCGTGAGTTTTCATTTAGCGAAAAAATTAGGGCTGATGAACGGTCAAGTGCTTCGCCCCTTCAAGCAGGCCTTGAAACAATTGAGCTATTTTGTCCCGACGGAATCTGCCACCAAAACTCGTGAAGCGATACATGCCGCTGGCGCGGGAAACATTGGAAATTATTCGGAATGTAGTTTTAGCCAGACGGGAACAGGCCGATTTACACCCAATCAATTGGCTAACCCAACGATAGGATCGGCTAAAAAAGCGGAAGATGTGAACGAGGAACAAGTTCAAGTCATCTTTCCTGCACATCTGGAAAAAGGAATTTTAGCAGCTTTATTCCAGGCTCACCCTTATGAGGAGGTGGCCTATTTTGTGACAAGTTTGGATAATACTTGGAATGAAGTCGGCTCAGGCTATATCGCCGAATTACCTCAAGCCCTGGATGCTGAACAGTTTTCGAAACACTTGAAGCAGTCCTTAGGATTGAGTCACTTTCGTCACACGGCATGGCTGGGACGCCCTATTCAACGCATTGCCGTATGTGGTGGAGCCGGAAGCTTTTTATTGGGGGACGCCATAAAAGCAGGGGCAGATGTATATATCAGCGGAGATTTCAAATATCATGAATTCTTTGACGCAGAAAATCATTGCACCATTTGCGATATTGGGCATTATGAATCCGAAGTCATGATAAAGGATGCTATCCATGCGTATTTATCAAATAATTTTAGTACTTTTGCCGTTCTGAAAAGTATGACCAACAGCAATCCTGTGAGTTATGCTTAAAATTAGAGCGAATTAATAATTCAAACGCAACAACAAGAATGGCTACAGTTACCGAAACTACAATTGCCCAAAAGTTAGAAGCATTATTAAAGCTTCAAACCATTGATTCAGCCTTAGACAATATCAAGAAAGTACGAGGTGATTTACCCGAGGAGGTTCGTGATTTAGAGGATGAAATCGCTGGTTTAGAAACACGTTTAACTAAATTCCAGTCGGAAATCGTTTCTTTCGAGGAACAAATTTCGAACTATAAAATCTCGAAAAAGGATTCTGAGAAGCTTATTGTCAAGTACAAGGAGCAACAAATGAATGTTCGTAACAACCGTGAATTCGATGCAATTTCGAAAGAAATCGAATTACAAGGATTGGAGATGGAGATTGCCGACAAGCGTATTAAGGAGATCGATTTTAAAGTATTAAACAAAAATGATGAAATCGCATCGGTCGAATCAGCCTTGTTTGAGCGTAAAAAAGATCTTGAAATCAAACAAAAAGAATTAGAAGTTATCATTGGCGAGAGCGAAGAGGACGAGCAAAAATTCTTGAAAGATCGTGAGAAAGCGTTGAAGAGCGTTGAAGAGCGTCTTTTGAAGTCTTACACAAAATTACGTGGAAACGCGATCAACGGCTTAGCCGTTGTTATGGTGAAACGTGGTGCATGTGGCGGTTGCTTTAGCTCTGTACCTCCACAACGTCAAACAGACATCAAGGACAAGAAGAAATTGATCGTTTGCGAGCACTGTGGTCGTATCCTAGCCGGTGTTGAAGATCCAATCCCAGCACCTGAGAAAGAAAAGAAAACACGTGGTAAAGCTGCAGCCACTGCTGCAACAGCTGAATAAGCAAACACCATTCCTACATTGAAAAGCCTAACTTCCTGTTAGGCTTTTTTATTGGGCCAAAAAAAAGCCCTGTCTTTCGGCAGGGCTTTTTCTTATTTTTTTAACATCCCGAGTAGGGCACTTAGTTTGTCTTTCATATCCTTTCGGTCGACAATAAAGTCCAAGAAACCGTGATCCAACACGAAATCAGCACTCTGGAAACCCTTCGGCAAATCTTTACCAATCGTCTCTTTAATAACACGTGGACCGGCAAAACCAATCAAGGCACCCGGTTCGGCAATGTTAAAGTCACCCAGCATCGCGAAGGAAGCAGTAACACCACCGGTCGTTGGATCCGTCAACAGCGAAATGTAAGGAATCTTAGCTTCCGCTAACAAGGCCAAACGCGCAGAGGTCTTTGCCATTTGCATCAAAGAAAAACCCGCCTCCATCATTCGAGCACCACCCGAACGAGAAATCATCAAGAATGGAATTCCGGTTTTCAAGGAATGATCGATCGCACGTGAAATTTTCTCCCCTACTACCGAACCCATAGACCCACCAATAAAGCTGAAATCCATCGCTGCAACCGTAATAGGCTGGCCATTCATCTCGCCATAAGCTGCGCGAACGGCATCTTTCAAGCCTGTTTTATATTCGGTCGCTTTCACGCGATCCGTGTATTTTTTCGTATCGGTAAAATTCAAGGGATCACCTGAACTTAACATCGGATCCAATTCGGTGTAACGAGATTGATCAAAAAGTAACTCAAAATACTCCTGAGAGCCAATCTTTTCGTGGTAATTACAGCTTGAGCAGGTATACGAAAACAGACGGTGCTCGCGCGTATGCAACGCTTTTTTACAAGATGGACACTGGTACCAAAGTCCATCAGGTGCTTCGCGTTTGAATTCGGTGGGCGTTTGAATTCCCTTATCTTTTCTTGTAAACCAAGACATATTGCTAAATTAAAATGTTTGCAAAGATAAATAAAAAAGGCTTTTACTTCTCTATTTAACGAGCACAAATCGCTTTAAAACCCACTGATCTTGAACCTGTACTTGCAAGGCATAGGTGCCTGAACTTAAATATCCCAAATCCAAGTTTTGCTCAAACGTATTTCCCTGCGTCGTGAAGGATTGAAGAAACACCGCCTTTCCTTGCAGATCAATTATACGAACTTGAACGCCATGTAATTCATCCTTCTGACTGTAACTCACCTGCACGCGACCCGAACTCGGATTGGGCGAAATCTGTAGGCCAGATACAAGAGAACTTGGTTCAAGTGCCAATATAGGATCTACCTTAGGCGCTTGAATTTTTAAGTTATCGATTGCCCAACCCCATCCATGCGCACCCACATCGGCATGCAAACGGAAACGAATAATCACCTGATCATTGACACTAAATTTACCCGATGCCAACATATCGATTTCTTGGCTTTTCACCAATGCGCTGGTTGGAACAGCCGTTGAATTGCCATCCGCATCCACCGCACTTTTCCATTTAGACGCCCAGGCCGAATTTAAATTCGAATCCCACCCATTGGCAAAATTATACCATGTTTTCCCTTGGTCATTCGAACCTTGAACCACCACATAATCGAAGAAACTACGATTCACAGTTCCATCCGCATTCAGGAAGGGTTCCCCTGCATCACCGGGCTCTACTAACACAATTTGATCGAAGACTATTTTGGGATTATCTGCCGACAACTTTATCGGCTTCAATAAAATTGCATCACTATTCGTAAACTTATCCGAACCTCCTGCACCATCGTAGGATTCCTCCGAACCATCCGCATAAGGATGAGCAGAATGCAAAGCAGGGCTTGAAAACCCAGTGGTTTGGGTGATATTAAAGCCTTTCAAAAAGAAATCTGATGTGGGATTCGAATCAAAATTCTGAACATAGCTGGCTACCGCATCTGAAATCGCCAAGACCTTAAACTCATAATACCCGGAAGAAGGGCTGTAGGTGACATTGGAAACCTTTGCCGCATCAGCTACGACTACGCGGTAGCGGATGACGTCGCCCGACTTCAATTGACCCGCCGTGAAATTAAAGGACGTATTATAACTAAATGAATCACCGGCAGCTTTGGTGAAATTCTGACGAATAAATGTAGCTCCATTGATGGAATATTCCATGTATACCGCTGAAATACCGATGTTATCTGAGGTCTGTAGCGTAGGTAAAGTAATCGTCGTTTGGGAAGTGAATACGTATTTGAGCGGATTCGCATATATAACAACTGGCTTTACCGTATCAGCACCTACCACAAAATCAAAATAACTTCCAAAGTTCGTTCCTGTGATCACGGGCGCCTCCGCAGGTGTCGTGAATTTCTTCCCTCCCGCATCATTCGCTGTCCAGTAATAATTGATTTGTCGGCGCGCCGGCGATTTAGGCAATGTATACGTATAGGTATTCCCTGATTTAACTAAGGGCATGGAAGTAGCCGACAAAATACTTTTGTCAATCGCCATCATTAACTTCACCGAAGATTCATTGATGAGTGTATCCGAGTACACTTTCGCCGTAAATACGATGTCTTTGCTTGTATCCTCTGTATCATTAAAATTATCCGCAATGATGTTGGATGAATACCAACCAAAATCATTAAATGCCCCCAAAACAATTGGCCCCACATCACGTGTCACCTCACCGCGCGCAATTTGTGGGGTCATGAGTGCATTAATATCGCCAACCTTATATTTAGCCTGATCCACGTGATAAATACTTGATCCATCCGAATAGGTCGTGGGAGCGTATAATTTTCCCTTTTCTCCATTCAAACGTAGAATACTCGGCGAGGTTAAAAATAAGCCGTTGGAAGTTACTTGCTGCTTGATGGTCGTGGAGGGATTCGCAAACTTGGTCGTGTCCATCAACGCGGCATTGGCCGCATTAACGATGAATTGATCAAAAATACCCGGATAACCATAACCGGCTATGGTATTGTCGGAAGTAGATTGATTGATCTGACCAATAAACCCTAATCCATGACCAAATTCATGGAGTACCACGGAATATAAGTCGATCTGATTCAACTTAGGTGCCCCATCTAGACCCGTGTACCAATCCGTGAAATCCGAATTAAATGTGGCAACGATATCGGGATTCGTTCCATTTAAATTTTTATGGGCCATTTTTTCCGCCAATGCGACTGGATACCACGTATTTAGTCGGTTACACCCCACAAAATTCCGGACATTCGTAGACGCCCCGGCACTTCCTAAAACACCTGTGGCCAAGGATCTCCAACGAACATATATTTGGATAGGCACATCTGAATTCAGTGAACTTGCCCATAAATTCGCCGCACGCTCAAAGATTGTCTTGACCTCCGGAGTCAATTTTGGAGAATCCTCGTAGCTAACAATCACCTGTGTCCCTGCTTGGGTTGCCTCTTGGGATTGCTTCGCACGCGCATTTCTATTTTGAATTTCTTCCAAAATTCGCTGGGAATAACCCTCAGGTAATTCCCGATGAATCCCCGATTTTTCGGGCGTATACTCCTCCACCATAATACCTGGCTTAAACTCCATTTTTAGCTTTTGAGCTAGGAGCAAATTGGAAGCTAAACAAGCGAACAGAATGACATAGAAGTATTTTTTCATAACACGAAGATAGTGGTGTCAGGCATTTACTGCCTGTAATTTTTCAAACAAATCGACGAAATCCGCGGCAACCAAATGGGTATGCGCTAACTCCGTCGCCGTATGGGAGGTAGTGATACCAACCACTTGCATCCCTGCATTCAAGCCTGAGGAAATACCTTGCAAAGAATCCTCAATGACCCAACAGTCGGCAGGGTCAACCTCGACCATAGTAGCTGCCTTCAAATAAATTTCGGGATCTGGCTTCCCTTTCTTAACCTCTGCCCCACCGATAATCGCATCAAACTGATCGCGAATTCCGAGACCATCCACAATAAAATCGATATTTCCCGGACCTGCCGATGTGGCAAGGGCGGTTTTAATTCCATGTGAACGTAATGATTTTAAAAAGGCCAACAAGCCATTGGCAGGCTTCATGTGCTCCCGATAAAAGCCTCGGTATAAAATTTCTTTCTCCTCTTCCAACACCTCAATCTCTCCCCGCGTCATCTCACGCTTGTAAAACCACTCAAAGGTATCCTTGGAATTCATCCCATTTAATTCTCGGTAAAAAACCTCGCGGGTCAAAGGAATCCCATGGCGTTCGCAAAACAACAGCCATGCATCCACGTGATAAGGCAAGTTATCTACCACGACTCCATCCATGTCAAATAATACTGCTTTCATGATTTATATCGTAAGACTTAAGCCATCATGCGCCAAAAATACACGAGGAGGTAATTCACGCTGAACCTCCGCATGAAGGCCCATCATGTGACTAATGTGAGTAATGTAGGCGCGTTCGGGTTGAATTTTTTCAATGACTTCCAGCGCCTCATCCAAGGTAAAATGCGAAATATGTTTCGTCTTGCGGAGCGCATTGATGACAAGGACTTTAGTCCCTTTGACTTTCGCTAACTCTTCATCAGCGATAAAATTCGCATCCGTGATGTAGGTAAAATCCCCAAAACGAAAGCCTAATACGTCCAAGAAATAATGCTTAACTAAAATCGGAATCACTTCGATTCCTTCCACAATAAATGGCTGATCATCGATCTCATAAACATCTATTTCGGGAACACCCGGATATTTATGCTCGTCAAATGCATAAGCAAATTCGCGCTTCAATTGATTGATAACCTGTTCCCGCGCATAGAGTGGGATCGCAGCTTGTTGAGCAAAATTAAAGCCCCGAATATCATCGAGACCTGCAGTATGATCCTTGTGCTCATGGGTAAACAAAACGGCATCCACATGACGAATGCCGGCCCGAAGAATTTGTTGCCGAAAATCTGGCCCCGTATCAATAATAAAACTTTTCCCGTTGATCTCTACATGCATCGAGACGCGAAGCCGTTGATCTCGTGGATCCTCCGAACTACATACCTCACAGCTACAAGCGATCATGGGAATCCCCTGCGATGTTCCAGTCCCTAAAAAGCGTACCTGGATTGGGGACATCGAATTATTCAGTTAATGCCTTCACTTGTGAAACTAATGCATCAAAATTCAATGGCTTCGCTAAGAAATCATCAAAACCGACCGCCTTGAAATCCTCCATCGTATAGTTCCGCGCATTACCTGTTATCGCAATCATCGGAATGGCAGCTTTCTTCTTATCCGACAAAGCACGAACCGCTTTTGCGCAATCCATTCCATCCATAACAGGCATGTTGATGTCTAATAAAATGATGTCAAAATCTGCTTTCGCTAATTCGTCCAACACCTGTTGGCCATTTTTTACCGCATGAATCTCAAAATTTTGAAATTCTAAAATCTTGCGTGCTAAATTTTGAATAACAGAACTGTCCTCGGCGATTAATACTTTTTTCATAAAATTCGATTAGATTTTTGGAGGATAAACCTCACATACGAGTAAAAATAGGGAAACAATTGAAATTACGCAATAAAAAAGCGACTCATTTAGAGTCGCTTTTAAAATGAATTCAAATTCCTTATTTCACATAAATCGAAACCGATGCCTTGTCCCAATCCAACGTAATTTGTCCCGTTGAACTTACGCCAATCGTGAACTTTTCCGTCATCGCATGCTCGCTAACTTTTCCTGTTACACGCAAAACATCTTTTTCTGCTTTGTAAGTGTAGGCACCCCACTGCTTTGCATCGCTATTGAAGATCACCGTCCACTCAGTCGGGCCAGGAATCGTAAACAACGAATAAACTCCTTTCGCCAATGGCTTACCTTGTACCGTCACATCGGCAGAAAATTCAATCGTCGTTGCTTCATTCGCACCCGTACGCCAAACTTCCCCGTATGGAACCAATGGTTTGGCTGCTTTATCTCCAAATACCAAACGACCTTTCACCGAAGGCTGCGCATATTTAATCATTACCTCCGTCGTTCCTACTTTCTGAATTACGACCGCTGGAGGTGAAGCAGGCGCCTTTTGAGCGAATGCTCCAAATGTCATCACACTAAATAAAATTGCTAAATACTTTTTCATGGTTATGTATGTTTATTGAGATTACAAATTAAGCCAATAATTCAATTTTAACACCACGGCTCGGTTACGAATTTGCATGACCTCCGGAAAATAATTATCCGTATACACCAAGAACAAATCAGATGCCGGCTTGTAACGCCACTGTAAACGGGCATTCAAGTTTACATTTTTCGTTTGTTGGTTCAACTGAAAAAAGGTGGCAAAAAACAATTTATTGGTAAATGTGATATCCAACTTGGGACGAATAATCCAAAATTGTGACGATACTTTTTGATCAGCGACAAGGTTATTCCCAGGAATAAAAACATCCTGAATATCATTATAATCCACCGCTACCGAAACACTTCCGTAAGGTTGAAAACGGTAACCTAAATCGGCCGTAATGCCCGTCCGAGTTCCATGCCCGTAATAACCTCCATAACGAGCCGTTAAATTATAGGTAAATAATTTAATCGGTGAAGAAACATATTTCACATTGATGGCATACCAATCATGCTCCGTACCTTTTAGTAATACACGATTACCCATCCGCGTCGCATCGAAATCATACAACAACTTGACAAAATCATAAGAAAAATAGGCCCCAAAATTCGTTCGATCTTTTTTGGTCCCCTCATATCCCACGAAAGTGGTATTGTCGGTAAATGTCCCCTGATTATTCCAATAACTCGATGAAAACACCTTCAATGTGGTAAAAAAGATATTGCTCATTTTATTTTTAGGATAAATAATCTTTCCCAATTCAGGCTGCAATTGCAAAAAATTAACGCGAGGGACATAACCCACCTCTGGATTATAGTTTTCCCCCACCCATTGTTGCTTGATCGAAAGCGCCCAATTATTATCCGTGTACGCCAAAGAAGCAGCCTGCGCAAAGGCACGATCTTTCCCTAATGGACTAATCGTCTTTGCAATAAATGCCGAACCCGTCCAGAAATTGTCTTTCGATGCGAGATTATATTCAATACCCACGTCCCGATTAAAGGGCTGATACCCATTCGCCTTCTGTAAATCGGTATCAATAAAGGACTCCTTATTCACCATGTAAGCCCCAAAATTTGAACGGGCAAACAATTTACGTTGCAAAGCAATCATCGAATAATTTTGCGTAGGAACCCCTTTCGCATCAATACGCTGCGATTGCACATTCAAGGCCCCAATCCGCCAATCGGGATTCAATTTACCACTAACCCGAGCCCCATAGGTAATCGGCGTCTGCTCATAAATTCCCGTCTTATTATTCAGTGCCAATCCAATTCTCCTCGAGAAAAATGGCCGAATTGTCTCCGTTCCAAATCCATCAAATAAATCCGAATTCTCAATAAAAAACTGCCTTTTCTCCGGATAGAATAACTCAAATCGGTCCAAATTCGTTTGTTGGCGATCCACATCCACCTGCGAAAAATCCGGATTCAATGTCATATCCAAATTCAAACCGGAATTAATCGCCACCTTGATATCTCCCCCAATTTGTCCCCGAACTGACGTCGGATCCTTGGATTCATAATTAGCCGTTACGCCAGAAAGGCCATAAGGTATGATGGAGATATTCTTCTTCGGTGCCGGTGGCGGTGTGTCCCAAACCAAGACCCCCGCATAGGCTAAGGATGCCGTTGGGAACTGACGAGGGACGGGTGCCCAGGCCGACTTCTCTTTGGCCTTCAAATCATAGCGCGAGAAGTTGATCCCCCAGCGCTTCACATTATCCTTGTAACGAATCGATTTAAAGGGGATAGCCGCCTCAAATATCCAAGAATCCCTTTTGTAGGTCGTCGCAGACTCCCATTTATTGTCCCAGTTGAGGTTAACCTTTGCGCCTTCCGACATCTGTCCGTCCCACTGTGCCCCCGCCGCATTCGCCCCAAAAGCAAAACCCGTTGTCTTATCCTCAAAGGTGTCAATAAACACCAAAAAATTATCATTGACCCCAAAGGAAAAATCCCGCTTCATGGACTCGACCACGAAAGCACCCGGCTCCTTCAAAAAACATTCGGCAGAAATATAGAGGTATTTGTCATCGTAAGCCATCTTCACATCCGTCCGCACTTGTGCACACAAGGAATCAAAGGGATTACACATCATGAAATCACTGACCGCTGCCGCATCAAACCAAGCTTGCTCATTCAGAACCCCATCAATCAACACCTTTCCGGTCGTTTTTTGAATGTTCATCTGAAAACGCTCGTTGATTTTCTGTGCCTTGGAAAAGTAGGGAATGATGGACAAACAAAGGAGAATGAGAATTCTTTTCATCGATTTAAACTTCGGTTAACAAACAAAGGTAAGTTATTTTCACATCAGACTTGTGGGTCTTATAGGGCTTGATTATTTTTGCAGCACAATAAATCGAAAAACGCATGGGAAGAGCCTTTGAATTCCGAAAAGCAAGAAAATTTAAACGTTGGGGCCAAATGGCCAAAACCTTCACCAAAATCGGTAAAGACATCGTCATCGCCGTAAAAGCAGGTGGTGGGGACCCATCTTCAAACTCTCGTTTAAGAGCGATTATTCAGAACGCGAAGGCAGTCAACATGCCGAAGGAAAACGTGGAACGTGCCATAAAACGTGCGACGTCCAAAGACCAAGAGGACTACAAAGAGATTGTATACGAGGGATACGCACAACATGGTATCGCGATTTTGGTGGAAACGACGACTGATAACATCAACCGTACCGTTGCCAACATCCGTTCTTCGTTCACCAAATGCGGTGGCTCTTTGGGAACTACTGGGATGCTTGACTTTATTTTCACCCGTAAGTCCGTATTCAAAATCGCGGCAAAACCAGAAATCGATTTAGAAGAATTAGAATTTGAATTAATTGATTTAGGCGTAGACGAGGTATTCTTGGACGACGAAACAAATCAAATCAATATTTATGGCGAATTCACCGCTTTCGGTGGCATTCAGAAATACCTCGAAGGTCAAGGGTATGAATTGTTGGGGGCCGACTTTGAGCGCATCCCTAACGAAACCAAAGAATTATCGGATGCCCAAGTTGCGGATGTGGAGAAGCTCATTGAACGCCTCGAAGAGGACGACGATGTTCAGAACGTCTATCATAATATGGGATAACAAAAAAGGCCAGTTTTTCGACTGGCCTTTTTTAATGCGTTTACTTTTTCAAGCGATATAAATACGGAGCCTTGTGCGCCCCTCCCGTATATTTCTTTTCAATGCGTTCCAAGATCTCAAGACTCAAAATCTTACGCTGGAAATTCGTTCGCACCAAACGCTTTCCTAAAATCGTTTCATAAACCATTTGCAAGTCGGACATCGTAAACGTATCCCCCAACAACTCAAAGGCAACCAACTTCTCATCCAAATTTCGACGCAGCGACTCGAGCGCCTTCAACACGATTCGATTGTGATCTAAGAACAATTTGGGTAAGGCTGACACATCCATCCATTCTGAAGCATCCGAAACACCCCCCGGATTAACTGCAACTTTGGAATAATCCACCAAGGCATAATAACCGATCGTGATAAATCGCTGATCCACCCAATCCATTTTCATGGGAGAACCTCCCATGGCATTATTTACATCCCGATGCTCATCCACCGCCCGGTAATTACGCGCCAAATCACCAAAGGTGTAAAATTGCTCTAAATAGATATCAGACAAACCCGTCCGTTCTGCTAAAATGCGTTGAGCTGCCTGATCGACATCCTCCTCTGGACCTACGAAACCACCGGCCAACGCCCAAACAGGGGTCTTCTTAAATTTCAAAAGCAAGACCTTCAACGAATTCTCATGAAATCCGAATATCACACAATCCACAGAAATACCCGGCAACCATTGCTCCTTCTGTTCCATTTACTTAATTGTTGATTGAACAAATTGACGAATCTGTTTCGCGAAAATGGCATATCCCTTTTCGTTCAAATGCAATTTATCCGCCACAAATATATCCATCATCAAACTCCCATCCGCCAAATAAAAGGGGGAGTGCATATCAATGAAATAATCCCCTTTTGCCTTAATCAATGCGTTCAACTCCTTCTGCTTATCCACGATGGCTACCCGTGCCAAACTTGGACGTGCCGCCACAAAAACCAATTTCGCACCCGGGACCTGCTTTTTCAAACGAGCCTTGAATTCATCGTATTCCGCGGCGATTTGCTGAGGCAATTTTCCCTTCGCTAAATCGTTGTCGCCCTCGTACATGATTACCCATTTCGGCTGGTATTTCACCACCATGCGATCAAAATAATACAAGGCATCCGCCAAAGTAGATCCCCCAAAACCCCGATTAAATGAAGCGGGAAGACCTTTCATATCGGCCTCAAAAGATTTCCACAAACGAAAACTCGAGCTTCCAATAAACAATATCTGCCCTTTGGCAGGCATCGACAAGGAGTCTTGTTTCTCGTAAGCTAAAATCTCCTTTTCAAACGGATTTTGAGCCAACACACTCGTGCTGACAAAAAGCAATAAAACGAGTAGTATCTTATTCATTTGGATATTTTAAACCGATTTGTTCACGTATTTCATCTAATAAACCCATCAATTCCTGGCTGAATTGATGCGTCATCCAAGCATTCTCTGTCCGACCGGCCCACAAGTCCTCTTGTACGGCATCGGCCTCGTAACTATAGCCCCAACCCTTGCGCTCCGTTTCAAAGACCGTTTCCTCCCCACCATAAATCGTCAAGGTCATCCCCTTCGTTTCGTGGAAGCGTGGATGCATGTAAATCTTACCCAGCGTTCCATAAATGGTACACGTCGTATCCGTCTGCGCCGCAAAGGTCGAAAACAAACTCGCCGTCGCTCCCGAATCATACTTCGTCGCAATCGAGCAATTCATGTCCACACCCGAGGGAGCCATAACGCCCGTAGCCTTCATTTCCAAGGGTTGGCCCAACAATAACTTGGAGATAAACAAAGGATAAATACCGATGTCCAACAAAGATCCTCCCGTTAAATGCGGATTAAACCAACGAGCCTCCTCGTCATATTCTGCCTTAAAGCCAAAATCCGCCACCACATGCTTAATCTCCCCGATGACCCCGGAGGCAATGATTTCTTGTAATTTGGCCACCGACGGGTGAAAACGCGTCCATAAGGCCTCCATTAAAAAGAGTTTCTTTTCGCGCGCTTTGGCGATCATGGCATTTACTTGTTGGCTATTAATCGCAAAAGCCTTCTCGCAAAGCACATGTACCCCCGCCTCCAAACACATCAACGTATGTTCGTAATGTAATCCATGGGGAGATGCGATATATACGACATCGATTTCACCGCTGGCCAACATCTCCTCGTAGGAACCATAAGCCTTTACCT
>Ga0228703_1000265_pt1 | contig 41419 bp, 42 predicted proteins | sample McNCre217_Aug_MG_3_FD_178020 | JGI IMG/M metagenome (GOLD analysis project Ga0228703, IMG submission 178020) | Freshwater microbial communities from McNutts Creek, Athens, Georgia, United States - 29-17_Aug_MG | ecosystem: Environmental > Aquatic > Freshwater > Creek | place: USA: Georgia...
TTTGCACTCGCGCCTTCACAGTTACCACCACGAAGCTTAGGCAGAACATCACGTGAGCGATGATGGTGGTCAACATGCCAGATGGGAATCCGGCGTTGAAGAAGAAAGCGGCTAGTCCGGCACCCAGGACTACCTCAGGGGTTGCCATCGGTAGGAACAGACCAAGATTCACTGCGGCACGGAACTTGAAGGTATAGCGCACCAGCGCGATAGCCAAGGCGGTACCCAGGACGGTAGCGATCAGCGTGCTGACGGCTCCAATAAGCAGAGAGTTGCCGAGAGCTTCACAGATTGCCCCCTTGTCGCAGACGTTTAGCCAGTGGCCCAGCGTAAAGCCCTCCCAGACAGTGTTGCTGCGAGTTGAGTCGTTGAAGGAAAAGAAAATTGTGTATGCGATTGGAATCAGCATAAAGACTAGCGCTAGAAAGCTGTAAATCGGAAGACCGAGCTTGGTGAACTTTCTCACAGTAGGTCCTCCGTTCCACTCTTCTTTACGTAGACCGAAACGATTACCAGAATCACTGCCATCAATAGCACACTGAGTGCCGAGGCCGTTGGGTAACGCAGGTTCTGGAGGAAGTCTGCCTCAACCATGTTTCCGATCATCGAAGTCTTTGATGAACCGAGGAAGTCGCGGCTGGCGTTTACATAGTCACCGGTGATTGGAATAAAGGTAAGCAGTGTTCCAGAAATAACGCCTGGCATCGATATTGGAAGTGTGATCTTGCGGAATACCTTGGCCGGTGATGCATAGAGATCGCTACCGGCTTCGATTAGGCGAACATCGAATCGTTCAAGTGTGGTGTAAAGCGGAAGGGTCATGAACGGAATGAAGTTGTAAGTCAAACCGAAGATAACTGCAGCCGGCGTTCCGATGAAGTACTGGTCTGGGCTAAGCAAACCAACCGAGTGTACCCACTGCATGATTGGTCCACCTTCGGAAAGAATCTGCTTCCAGGCGATGGTGCGAAGTAGGAATGAAATAAAGAATGGTGCAATCACAAGCGTGACGAGCAGTCGCTGCAACATCGGACGAGCACGCATCTTTACACCGATAAAGTACGCCAAAGGGTAGCTAATCAGTAACGCAAAGAATGTTGCCAGCAAGGCATAAAAGAATGAACGGAAAATCTGAGGTAGGTAATCGGTCATTACCGACCAGTAATTTCCGATTTCGAAACCGTACTGGTAGACACCGATGGCGCCCGAAGCATCTGGGGTTTCCAGCGAGGTGATGATTAGCGAGAACAGCGGAGTTAGGAAGAACAGCCCAAGGTAAATCAGGCCAGGTAGCAATAGGGCAAGGACGATTTTGCCGCCCTTACGATTTGCTGCCCCAGCAACGGCCGGGGCGCTTCCGCCAAACGCTGCGAATGCCATTACTTCTCGCTTGAAGTTGGTAGATCCGCGAGGCCGAATGCGTGGTCAACCTTCCAGCTGACCCAAACCTTGGCACCAAGTTCTGTGACCGGAGACTTACCGATGTTCTGAGCAAACACGGTTACCTGGCCGAGGTTCGGAATCTCGATTAGGTACTGGTTGCTCACACCGGTGAAACGGATGTCAATAATTTCACCAGGGCCGATCACGTTGAGATCGCTGCTTGCCGTAGGTGCGCCATCCTCGTGGAAGTTGGCTTTCTCCGGGCGAACACCGATGGCAATCTTGCCGCTGTGCTTTTCTGCTCGAGCCTTTGGCACCGTTAACTTGTGACCATTGACGTCGATGCTCACCGAGTTTGAGTTCTCTTCGACAACGGCGCCAACAAAAAGATTGCTCTGACCGAGGAACTTAGAAACGAATGCGGTCTTTGGTCGATCGTAAAGTGCCTCAGGAGCACCCATCTGTTCGATGCGTCCCTTATTCATAACCGCGACGGTGTCGGCCATGTCCATCGCTTCTTCTTGATCGTGAGTTACGTGTAAGAAAGTCAATCCAACTTCGATCTGAATCGCCTTGAGTTCAATCTGCATCTGTCGACGAAGCTTGAGGTCTAGTGCACCAAGAGGTTCGTCGAGCAACAATAGCGAAGGTCGGTTGACCAATGCGCGCGCCAGTGCAACTCGCTGCTGCTGTCCACCGGAAAGTTGCTGCGGACGACGCTGTGCGAGATGACCTAGCTCAACAAGATTGAGAGCGTCCTGCGCCAATTTCAGCGGGTCTGCAATTTTGCGCTGACGCAAACCAAAGGCAACGTTGTCGAGCACTGTCATGTGCGGGAATAGCGCATATGACTGGAACACTGTGTTTACTGCACGCTCGTGCGGTTTGGTGGCGGTGATGTCTTTGCCACCGAGAGAAACAGTTCCGACTGTTGGTGAATCTAAGCCGGCAACGATGCGCAGGGTTGTGGTTTTACCGCAACCAGATGGACCGAGCAGTGCAAAAAATTGACCGGCAGGAATGTGCAGGTCGAGTTCTTCGATTGCGGTGAAACCAGGAAATTCTTTTCGAATTCCGCGCAGATCTAGGTCTGCTCCAGAGCTAGTAGCTTGCGCCACTAGACCACACCGTTAGCTGCGTCTGACCATAGCTTCGAGAAGTCGTTGTCTTCCTTGGCGGTCAACGGGCGGAATACGTGGAACTTGGTCGCGTAATCCTCTTCAGTTGGGAACATCAGCGGGTTGTTACCCACCTTCGGATCCTGCTTGACCGCAGCCTCCTTGGCGCCATTTACCGGTGAAACGTAGTTTACGCCGGCAACCGCGAGCGCGGCAGCCACCTCAGGCTGGAAGTAGTAGTCGATTAGTGCGTGTGCATTCTTTGCGTGGGTTGCGCCCATTGGGATCTGGTAGTTGTCGCAGGCAAAAGTCGAACCAGACTCAAGCAAGACCACACCTAGCTCGTCGTTACCTAGTTCCGCGTTGGCACCGATGATGTCTCCGGTCCAAACGATTCCAGCAACCGCATCGCCGCTCTTGTAGTCGTCGATGTATGAGTTGCCCTTGATGCCACGAATCCAACCGTCTGAAACCTTCTTAGTGAAGTAATCGACTGCGTTCTGGAAATCATCGGCGGTGAAGTTAGAAATGTCCACTCCCTTGGCAAGCATGATCACACCAAGTGTGTCGCGCATCTCAGAGAGAACCTCAACCTTGCCCTTTAGTGCTGGGTTTTCAAGAATGTCCTCTAGAGAAGTTGGTGCGTCTTTACCGGTTAGCTTTTTGTAGTTTGCCTTGTGGTAACCGATACCGGCAACGATTCCCTTCCAGGTAATCGAATACTTGCGTCCCGGGTCGAATGCGCCGAGTGTGGTCTTGAATGCATTGTTGTAATTAGCAGTCACGTTTGGCATCAACGAGTAGTCGAGTTCCTGCACGTAACCTGCAGTAAGCAAACGTGCTGCCATCCAGTCGGTGAGACACATTGTGTCTGCGCCGGTGTCGGTACCTGATGCCAACTGGTTCTTCACTCGCGCGAAGTAAGTGTTGTTGTCGTCGATGTTGATGTTGTAAGTGACCTTGATGCCACTCTGCTTTTCAAAACCGGTGATGGTTGGTGAGTGTGGGTCGTCATTGCCATCCATGTAGTAAGGCCAGTTGTCCCAGATGACTACCTTTTCGGTGTCTGAAAGATCTTTTGCGGCGGTGAGCTTCTTCGCTCCTCCACCTGGAGCGCAGGCTGCGAGCAATAATGCCGATGCGGTTGCTCCGGCACCGGCGAGTGCGGTGCGACGAGTGATTTGTGAACGCTTTGCTTGCGCAAGCAATTCCTTGAACATTGGGTCATTTGAAATAGTCATGACGGCTCCTAGAAGCTAATGAGCCTTATGGCTCGACCAACACCAGCAACGCCAAAGCGTTCGTAAAAATACTGCCACATAAAACCCACCCCCAAGCCCAAAAATAGGAATTCAAACTAAGGGGTATCGTGAACTTGGAGCTGGCATTGGAGCCGGCTCGAGGGAGCATCATGAAGGTCGCAGTACCTGCAGAAATCAAGAACAACGAATTCCGCGTAGCCATTACCCCAGCCGGAGTCCACGAACTCGTGGCAGCCGGTCACCAGGTTTATGTTCAGGCCGGCGCCGGCGTTGGTTCAGCCATCAACGACGAAGAGTACGTAGCTCAGGGTGCCACCATTTGCCCAGACGCAGCCTCTACCTGGGCCGCCGGCGACATGGTACTCAAGGTCAAAGAGCCAATCGCAAGCGAGTATCAGTACCTTCGCCCAGACCTCATTCTCTTCACCTACCTGCACCTAGCCGCAGATCGTCCACTCACCGACGCGCTGATAGCAAATAAGGTGACTGCAATCGCATACGAAACCGTTCAGCTTCCGAGCCGTTCGCTTCCGCTACTTGCACCGATGAGTGAAGTTGCTGGGCGACTCGCACCACAGGTAGGAGCTGAAACCCTACTGCGTCACAATGGCGGAAATGGAGTATTGCTTTCCGGAGTGCCTGGCACTCGCCCAGCCAAGGTTGCCGTTATCGGAGCCGGAGTTGCCGGAGCAAACGCAGTTGTGATGGCAGCTGGCATGGGAGCAGACGTCACCGTGCTCGACACCAACTTGTATCGCCTCCGTGAACTCGATGATCACTACAACGGCAGAGTCAAGACCATCGTCAGTAACACTTTCGAACTTAACCGTGCAGTTGCCGAAGCAGATTTGGTAATTGGCGCAGTGCTAATCCCGGGTGCCAAGGCGCCGAAATTGGTGACCAATGAAATGGTGAAAAACATGAAGCCGGGTTCAGTTTTGGTAGACATCGCCATCGATCAGGGCGGCTGCTTTGCCGACAGTCACCCAACCACTCACGCAGAGCCGACCTTCAAGGTGCACAACAGCATTTTCTATTGTGTTGCCAATATGCCGGGAGCCGTCCCACACACCTCTACTTATGCATTGACTAACGCGACTCTGCCTTACGTGCGAGCGCTGGCCAACCACGGCTGGCTCGCCGCCTGCCGTGCCGATGGCTCGCTCGCCCTTGGGCTGAACGTTCATGCCGGTCAAGTGACGAATGCTGGAGTAGCCGAGGCTCACGCGCTTCCGGAGCAGAAATTGGCAGACGCTCTGGCCTAAAGCCGGTGAACCAGAACAGCCTTCCGGGCTGACCGTGACCAACCAGCTGCGCCTGCGTGAGCCGAAATCCAACCTCAGGCGCCGCCTGGGCCTTGGCCGGTTGCCCGAGTAAAGCCGCATCGACTGGGTCATGCAGCCCGACCAGAATTCTTAGTCGCAGGTTACTCAGCAAGGCCCTGGGAATGCCTACCAAATTTTGATTCGTGACTATCAGATGCATTCGAGCCGATCGACCTCGAGCCGCAATGCTGTTCAACACCGACTCCGCAATTTTCACTTCATTCAGCAGGTGCGCCAACTCATCAACCACCACGATTATTGGTGAAAGTTGTTGTTTGCTCTCGCGTTGTTTTAGTTCGATTTTCAAATCTTCAAACAACTGATTTGCTGCCGACAAATCTTGATCCGTAATCAAGCGTGCACCAGCTGCGACGAACTGCGCTAATCCAGAACCACCCTTGAAATCGACTAGCGCAAATTCGGCATCGCGAGTGGATTCACTAATACCTCGAACCAGAGTTTTTAGTAATTCGGTTTTTCCGCTTCCGGTGGTGCCAACCAATATTCCGTGCGGCCCATCGGAGTTTAGCGACACTGAAATTATTTCATTGTCATCAAAACCAATTGCAGTCGACATCGGTCTGAGACTGTCGAACCTTCGTTCGGCAAACGTTTCTGAAAGAGCCTTGACTGAATCTCGTTTCACAGCGAGTCGCTCAAACACAAAATCAAATTGTTCTCGACTCCAGAATGCACTCCCCCGTGGCAATCGAAAATCATCCAGCCAAATATTGTTTCCAAGAAATCGCAGTTTAGTTTCGGGGCCTAGTTTTGGCTGAAGTGAAGTGCGCCACTTCACCAGCAACATCAAAATCGCGGTGAGCAGCGTACTGACCAGCAGAAAATAACTACCGCTAGAAACTGCCAGCATCGCACCGTAGGCAATAGAAGGTAAAAACCAAAGCAACTGCATGCCGAAAGCATGCTTGATTCAGCGATTATCCGCCGAACTACTCAACAATTACCCAATAAACGACATGACGTGCTTTATGCGGGTGTAGTCCTCGAAGCCATAGTTTGAAAGGTCTTTACCGTAGCCAGAGTGACGGAATCCACCGTGCGGCATCTCGGCAGTTAGCGGGATGTGGGTGTTTATCCAGACACAACCGAAGTTGAGACCCTTGGCAAAACGCATGGCACGGCTGTGGTTGCTGGTCCACACCGACGAGGCCAGTCCGTACTCCACGTCGTTAGCCCAGCGCATCGCCTCTTCATCGTCGCGGAATTTTTGCACCGTGATTACCGGTCCAAAGATTTCGCTCTGAATGTGCTCGTCGGTTTGCTTGAGGCCAGACAAGACCGTGGCCTGGAAGAAGTAGCCGCCATTGTCGGAGATACTCACGCCACCGGCTTCGATGTTGGCGTGGTCTGGTAAACGATCGACGAATCCTTTCACGCGCTCTAATTGGTTAGCGTTATTGACTGGACCGAACAGGATGTCTTCGCGATTTGGCTGACCGGTTAGCGCATTTGCCTTTACGTTGGCAGCAAGTTTTGCCACAAATTCATCGTGTACCGACTCATGCACAATCACTCGAGTTGCCGCGGTGCAGTCTTGGCCCGCGTTGAAGAATCCAGCAATCGTGATTTGCTCGACTGCCGCATCAATGTCCGCATCGGCGAAAACTAACACCGGCGCCTTGCCGCCTAGTTCGAGGTGAACGCGCTTCAAATCAGACGCTGCAGATTTAGCAACTTCCATTCCGGCACGCACTGATCCGGTAATTGAAACCATCTGCGGAATCTTGTTTTCGATAAGCGCCTTGCCAGTATCGCGATCTCCAGTAACCACATTGAAAACACCCTTAGGCAGAATGTCTTCGGTGATTTGAGCAAGTAGCAAAGTTGAAACCGGAGTTGTGTCGCTCGGCTTGAGCACCACTGTGTTACCTGCAGCAATGGCAGGAGCGAATTTCCAAACCGCCATGTTCAACGGATAGTTCCAAGGAGTCACCTGACCAATTACGCCAATCGGTTCGCGGCGAATAGAAGAGGTGTGATCCTTGAGGTATTCACCACTGGCGAGACCGGTGAGATTTCGTGCGGCACCGGCAAAGAAACGAATTTGGTCGATTGACGGCATGATTTCGTATTCCACCAGTGTGCTGCGCGGCTTTCCGGTGTTTTGCGATTCCAGCTCGGCGAAGTGCTCAGCCTGAGCCTCCATGGCATCGGCGATTCGGAACAAGGCGAGTTGGCGTTCCGAAGGAGTGGTCTGACCCCAGGTCTCGAAAGCGGTAGCCGCTGCTTTGTAAGCGGCATCAACGTCCTCGGCAGCTGAATGCGGCGCCTGCAGGTAAACCTGCCCGTCGGCCGGGTTGATTACATCGGTGGTCTTGCCAGACTTGGCCTCTACCCATTCGCCATTGATGTAATTCTTCAGTTGCTTGGTCATTTCCTGCTCCTTTGCGGGGTTCAATGGAAATCCTATGCCGTCTGGATACGATGGAAGTACTGAGGCTGCCACTATGGCTGCCCAGAAAACTAAAAAAGAAGAGTGATATCACATGGCAATCAAGGAGAGCCTGGTGAGCAAACTTGTAGACGGAGTCAAATCTGTCTTCAAGCCGTCGAATGGGACGACCAATGCTAAAGCCGACCGCGCCACCCCACTTCTAGACGCTCGCAAGAGCGGTAAAGAAGTAACTAAAGAGATGCTGCAAGAGTCAGCGAAGGAAAACATGTTCCTTCACTTCACTCGACACAGCCCGTTCTATACCGCCAAGGGTGAGATTCCTATCATCACCAAGGCATCAGGACACCACTTCTGGGATCAAAACGGCAAGAAGTACTTTGACGGTATTTCGAGTCTGTTCTCAGTAAACGTAGGTCACGGACGCACCCGTCTGGCCGAAGCCGCAGCTAAGCAGATGAAGGAGCTGGATTATTTCCCGCTTTGGTCACATGCACACAAGCCGGGCATCGAGCTGTCGGAGCGCCTACTTTCCTACGCACCTAAAAACCTTTCTCGAGTGTTCTTCACCACTGGCGGTGGAGAAGCCAACGAGACAGCCTGGAAACTCGCAAAGCACTACTTTAAGTTGATCGGCAAGCCGACCAAGCACAAGGTATTGACTCGTGCGGTTGCCTACCACGGCACCAGTCACGGTGCGCTTTCACTAACCGGTATCCCTTCGATGAAGAAGGCCTACGAACCGCTAGTGCCAAGCACATTCCGTGTGCCAAACACCAACTGGTACCGCGCTCAGGATGAGTTTGCAACTGAAGAAGAATTCGCGCTTTGGGCAGCTAACCGTGTTGAAGAAATGATTCTGTTCGAAGACCCAGACACCGTCGCCGCCTTCTATCTAGAACCGGTTCAAAACTCAGGTGGTTGCTTCACTGCACCGAAGATTTACTTCGATCGCGTTCGTGAAATCTGCGACAAGTACGACGTACTTATCGTGGCAGACGAAACCATCGACGGATTCGGCCGCACCGGCACCATGTTTGCCAGCGAGCGTTACGGCTTCGAGCCTGACATGCTGGTTTGCGCCAAGGGCATGACCTCAGCGTATGCACCAATTGGTGCGCTGATGGTTGCCGAGAAGTTGTTCGAGCCGTTCAAGCACGGAACCACTATCTTCTCGCACGGTTACACCTATGGTGGACACCCGGTTTCGTGTGCGGTTGCGCTGGAAAACCTCGACATCTTTGACGAGGAAGACCTAGTTGGCAATGTTGCTCGCAATGAAGCTGCATTCAAGAACACCCTCGAGAAACTCCGTGATCTACCTATCGTTGGCGACGTACGCGGTATCGGTTACTTCTGGGCTATCGAGTTGGTCAAAGACAAGAACACCAAGGAGACTTTCAACGACGCAGAGTCTGAGAAGCTGCTTCGCGGAATCTTGTCTCAGCGCATGTTTGAAGAGGGCTTGTACTGCCGCTCGGACGACCGCGGAGACCCAGTGGTTCAGCTTGCACCTCCTCTAACCATCGGGCAGTCAGAGTTCGATGAGATGGAGCAGATCCTGCGTGGAGCTCTAGACCACGCTTGGAAGCAAATGTAATTATCCACAACCTAGGCAAAGGCCGAGTTCCGATTGGGACTCGGCCTTAGTCTTTCTCTATGACTTTTGCACAAATAAGTTTTGACTCCCCAATCGGCTGGATCACCATTCAGGCCGAGGGAGAAAAAATCACGTCTCTTGTGATGTCGCACAAGGATGCCAACCTTGGCAGCTCAAAGATTCTCGCCGAAGCCAAGAAACAGGTGCTCGCTTATTTGGCAGGCAAACTCACCAAGTTCGATCTACCGGTGCAATTGGTTGGCACTGAATTCCAAAAAACGGTGTGGAAGGTAATCGCCAAAACCGGCTTTGGTAAAACAGTTACCTACGGCGACATCGGCGAAAAAATCGGCAAACCGCTCGCCGCTCGCGCCATCGGTGGAGCAGTTGGCGCCAATCCGGTTCCACTAATTGTTGGTTGCCACCGAGTGCTCGGCAGCAACAAGAAGATCACCGGATACTCGGGCGGCGAAGGCATTCCAACAAAGGAATGGTTGCTTGAGCTAGAAGGCATCGAATACAAGTAATGGCACACACCCGCCGCTTCGAAGATGGCCTGGTCCGTTGCAGCTGGCCAGGTAAAGATGAGCTCTACATCGAATACCACGACACCGAATGGGGTGTTCCTGTCGATGGCGACCAAGCCATGTTCGAGCGCATCAGCCTCGAGGGTTTCCAGGCCGGGCTTTCCTGGATCACCATCCTGAAACGTCGTGAGGGTTTCCGCAGAGCGTTCAAAAACTTTGACCTAAAAAAGGTAAGCAAGTTCACCGATGCCGACATCGAACGCTTAATGCAAGACGAAGGCATCATTCGCAATCGAGCAAAGATTCTGAGCACCATCAAAAACGCTCAGTTGATTTTGGAATTACAAAAGAATGGCCAGAGCATCAGCGAAATCGTTTGGAATTTTGCTCCGAACAAAAAGACTCGAGCTGTCTCAACTTTCGATTGGATTGCCACTACCCCGGAGTCCGAAGCACTGAGCAAGCACCTGCGCAAACTTGGTTTCGGTTTTGTGGGAGCAACCACCATGTACGCACTAATGCAGGCCACGGGTATGGTCAACGACCACGCTCCAGGTTGCTTTAGGCGTGGGCAACTATAAGCGTTAGCTCGCGTCCGGCCTGCTCCAGGCCAAAGCCCGCCTTCTTAGCAATCTTGCGCAACTCGGCAATCGACTCTGGCAATTGTTTGGCATTGAGCACGGCGTGCACCAACTCACCCTTTGACTTTTTGTTGAAGTGATTCATCGAACTTCGAGCGCCATCGGCGGCTTCGAGCACTACATCCAAGTAATAGCTCTCAAGGTCGTCGGGAATCGGAGCCAACGACCCGTATTGCTTGGAACGCATGTCGATAATAATTCCGTTTAATCTGCGAAAGACTACCTGGTGCGGCTCAGCCCAAATCGCTTTCAACTTTGGTGTCGCCGAGAATTTGTAATTCGGGATGAGCGCGGTGGCCGGAATGAGTCCGAAGAGAGCAGATTGAATTAGGACGATCTCTTTGGCTCGTGCCATCGCCGCATCGCTGAGATGCGCAAACTCGGTTGGAGTTCCCTTGAGTCCGCGTCCGTGTAGTGCTCCATAGAGTGTGCCGTTATAGCGATCGATTGCCGCCATGGTGGGTGCCTGGAAAATCTTTTGGTCATCCACTAGCTTTGCTGCCTGGGATCTTGCCTCTCCAAGAGTGCCGAAGGCTAGTGCCACCTGGCTTACCGAAAGACTGTTTTCGGCCGCACCCGGGTATGCGCCTTTGGCCTTCGACTCAGACGGCGGCAAAAGAAACAGCATTCTTCCAGCCTAGACTTGAGCCATGGTCAAACTCACCAAGATTTACACCCGTACCGGCGACGAAGGCATGACTGGCCTAAGCGACTTTTCTCGCACCAGAAAAACCGACCCTCGAATTGAGGCATACGCCGATGTGGATGAAGCTAACTCGGCAATCGGTGTAGCTGTTTCACTTGCCCGCAATGAGTTTGATGACGCAACCCTTCAGCTGCTTTCTCAAATCCAGAATGACCTATTTGACCTCGGTGCCGACCTATCTAACCCACTCAATGAGAGTTACGAATACGAGCCGCTTCGTGTTGATGCAATCTGGATTGATGCCCTCGAAGAGTCAATCGACCACTACAACTCTCAACTAGGCAAACTTGACTCATTCATTTTGCCTGGCGGTTCTGGACTCGCCGCTGGGTTGCACTTGGCCCGAACCGTTGTTCGTCGTGCGGAACGTGCCACCTGGCACGCCATTGAAACTTACGGCACCGAGCCTGCCAAGAAGGGCCACCACAATGGTGGCGTGAACGTACTGGCTGCCAAATACCTAAACCGTTTGAGCGACCTTCTGTTCGTGCTCGCTCGCTACGCAAACCTAAAGCACGGCGGCGACGTCAAGTGGATTCCGGCAGCGAACCGTCGCGAACGACCAGAACATCCAACTCGCACCGAGTAATGAACCTGCTCCGCTGGTTGCGCAAGTCTGCCAAAGTTGGCGGAGCGCTTTCGGTGTTCAATGAAATTTATCAACCGCATACACACTCGACGCAGATTGTTGTCGAGGAACAAAAACTAGCGATCAAATCAAAGCCAAGTCCTGAAGACAAGAAAAAACCCGGTAGCCAATAGGCTCCGGGTTTTTTCTTTAGTTTTATTTAGATAAGTGCAGCATGACGAGCCACCACTGTGACTACGTTGTTCTCCACTGAAAGGAAACCATCTTCAGCGGTTGCCTTTAGCTGGTCGCCGCTGTCGAGAGTAATGCGAACTTCGCCTGAAGCCAGAATCGCGAGCATTGGCTCGTGACCTGGGAGCAAACCGATCTCACCTTCGACAGTCTTAGCGACTACCATCTTGGCTTCACCAGACCATACGGCCTGGTCAGCTGCTACAACTTCAACGCGTAGGGATGACATTACTTGCCTGATTCCTTCTGCAACTTCTCGTACTGCTCCATAACCATGTCTAGGCCACCAACGTTGAAGAAGGCCTGCTCTGGAATGTGGTCGAACTCACCCGATGCAATCTTTGAGAAGCCCTCGATGGTCTCCTTGATTGGAACGGTTGAACCAGGAACACCGGTGAACTTAGTCGCCATGTAGGTGTTCTGAGACAAGTACTGCTGAATACGACGCGCGCGTGAAACGGTTACCTTGTCGTCTTCTGAAAGTTCTTCAACACCAAGAATCGCGATGATTTCCTGAAGTTCCTTGTTCTTCTGAAGAATTGCCTTTACACGAACTGCGGTCTCGTAGTGATCCTTGCTGATGTAGCGAGGGTCAAGAATACGAGAGGTTGAAGTTAGTGGGTCCACCGCTGGGTACAGACCCTTTGAAGCGATTTCACGAGAAAGCTCGGTGGTCGCGTCCAAGTGGGCGAATGTAGTTGCCGGAGCTGGGTCGGTGTAGTCGTCCGCAGGCACGTAAATAGCCTGTAGCGAGGTAATCGAGTGACCACGGGTTGAGGTGATTCGCTCCTGGAGCAGACCCATCTCGTCAGCCAAGTTTGGCTGGTAACCCACAGCTGAAGGCATACGGCCTAGAAGGGTTGAAACCTCTGAACCTGCCTGAGTAAAGCGGAAGATGTTGTCGATGAACAAGAGCACGTCCTGCTTCTGCACGTCACGGAAGTACTCAGCCATGGTTAGTGCTGAAAGCGCAACGCGAAGACGGGTCCCAGGTGGCTCATCCATCTGACCGAACACGAGTGCAGTCTTGTCGATAACACCAGACTCGGTCATTTCGTCGATTAGGTCGTTACCCTCACGAGTACGCTCACCAACACCGGCGAATACAGACACACCGTCGTGGTTTTCTGCCACACGGTAAATCATTTCCTGGATCAAAACGGTCTTACCAACACCAGCACCACCGAAAAGACCAATCTTTCCACCTAGTACGTATGGGGTTAGTAGGTCGATGACCTTGATACCGGTCTCGAACATCTGAGTCTTTGACTCGAGCTGGTCGAATGCTGGTGGCTGACGGTGGATTGACCAACGCTCGTTGACTTCAATCTTCTCGCCAGGAGCTGCGTTGAGCACCTCACCGGTTACGTTGAAAACCTTACCCTTGGTGACATCACCAACAGGAACAGAAATCGGAGCACCGGTGTCCTGCACCTGGCCGCCACGAACCAAACCATCGGTTGGCTTAAGCGCGATGGCACGAACTACGTCGTCACCAAGGTGCTGAGCAACCTCGAGGGTAAGAGTGGTCTTTTCGCCGTTTAGGTCGATGACTGTGGTCAACGCGTTGTAGATCTCCGGGATGGCATCGTGTGGGAACTCGATGTCAACAACCGGACCGGTTACGCGCGCAATGCGACCAACGCCACCAGCTTTGACGGTCGACTTTGCGGTCGACTTAGCAGCTGGAGCTGCAGTCTTAGCGGCTGGCTTCTTCTTGGTTTCGGCCATGTCTCTTTCTTTCTCTTAGTCCTCGTCGCCAACTGAAGCCAATGCATCGGCTCCACCAACGATTTCGGAAATCTGTTGCGTAATTTCAGCCTGACGAGCCTGGTTGCTCAATCGGGTGTAGTTCAAAATCAACTTCTGTGCGTTGTCGGTTGCCGACTTCATTGCCTTCTGACGTGCAGCGTGCTCTGAAGCTGCTGACTGCAGCATGCCGTTGAAGATACGGCTCTCGATGTAAACCGGTAGCAATGCGTCGAGCACCTTGACTACGTCTGGTTCGAATTCGTAAAGCGGGAACACTTCGTTGCTCGGGGTCTCGGCTGCTGCCTCGACCACTTCGAGCGGAAGAAGACGAACCACCTCTGGCTCCTGCGCAATCATCGAAATAAAGCGGTTGTAAATCAAGTGGATTTCATCCACTCCACCATCGGCGTAATCCTTCATGAACGCTTCGAGCAGGGTGTCAGCAATTTCCTTAGCGGTATCAACCTGTGGGAGGTCGGTGCCACCGATCCATTGCTTCACGCTCTCACGACGACGGAATGAGAAGTTGCTAACTGCCTTACGTCCAACCAGGTAGTAAACAACTTCTTTACCCTGTTCGCGTAGCAGAGCGGTTAGCTGCTCAGCTTCCTTTAGCACGTTTGAAGAAAACGCTCCAGCAAGACCGCGGTCTGAAGTGAAAATCACAACTGCTGCGCGGTCGATGCGTGCCGGCTCGGTGGTTAGCGGGTGGTCAACGTTTGAGTATGTTGCCACAGCAGAAACCGCGCGAGTCACAGCGCGTGAGTATGGAGTAGATGCGGCTACACGCTGTTGTGCTTTGGCAATGCGTGACGCCGAGATCAACTCCATAGCGCGAGTGATCTTCTTAGTCGTCTGGGCAGACTTGATTTTCTGCCTATAGACGCGAAGTTGCGCTCCCATGATTCTCTGCCTTTACCTAAACCGAATTACTTCTTTTTCTTCTGCTTCACGATCTTCTCTTGGTGAACTTCTTCTTCACCTAGAGCTTCCGCGTTTCCAGCCGATGCCAATGGAGCACCCTCACCGGTTGCAAAAGAACGCTTGAACTTCTTGATCTGTGAGTCAAGCTCGGCAACAGTGTCGTCGTCGAGGTTGTTGGTCTCGCGGATGGTCTTTAGCGCCTTGCTGTTGCGACGTAGGTGATCTAGGAACTCACTCTCGAAACGAAGAATGTCGCTCACTGGAACCTCGTCAAGTTTGCCGGTAGTACCAGCCCAGATTGAAACGGTCTGCTCCTCAACTGGGAATGGTGAGTACTGTGGCTGCTTTAGTAGCTCGGTCAAACGTGCACCGCGGGCTAGCTGCTGACGTGAAGCTGCATCAAGGTCTGATGCGAACATCGCGAATGCCTCTAGTGAGCGGTACTGAGCAAGCTCAAGCTTTAGAGTTCCAGAAACCTTCTTGATTCCCTTAACCTGCGCTGCACCACCAACACGTGAAACCGAGATACCTACGTCAATAGCAGGACGCTGGTTTGAGTTGAAGAGGTCTGACTGCAAGAAGATCTGACCGTCGGTGATCGAAATCACGTTGGTTGGAATGTATGCAGAAACGTCGTTTGCCTTGGTCTCGATGATTGGAAGTCCAGTCATCGAACCCGCACCAAGCTCGTCGTTCAACTTTGCACAACGCTCTAGCAAGCGTGAGTGTAGGTAGAAAACGTCACCCGGGTATGCTTCACGTCCTGGTGGACGACGAAGTAGCAATGACACAGCACGGTAGGCCTCGGCCTGCTTTGAAAGGTCATCGAAAATGATAAGTACGTGCTTGCCACCGTACATCCAGTGCTGACCAATAGCAGAACCAGTGTAAGGAGCTAGGTACTTGAAACCTGCTGGGTCTGATGCAGGTGAAGCAACGATGGTGGTGTATTCCATTGCGCCAGCTGCTTCAAGAGCACCCTTAACCGCAGCAATGGTTGAACCCTTTTGACCAACCGCAACGTAGATACAGCGAACCTGCTTGTTTACGTCGCCACTCTCCCAGTTTGCTTTCTGGTTGATGATGGTGTCGATTGCAATCGCAGTCTTGCCGGTCTGACGGTCACCAATGATTAGCTGACGCTGTCCGCGGCCAACTGGAATCATGGCGTCGATTGCCTTGATACCGGTCTGCAGTGGTTCGTGAACTGACTTACGAGCCATAACACCTGGAGCCTGAAGCTCAAGTGCACGACGACCTTCAGCCTTGATGTCGCCAAGACCATCAATTGGGTTACCTAGTGGGTCGACTACGCGACCAAGGAACTTGTCGCCTACCGGTACAGATAGAACTTCACCAGTGCGGTGAACTTCCATACCTTCTTCGATGCCCTCAAAGTTACCGAGAACAACGGTACCGATCTCGCGCTCGTCGAGGTTAAGAGCTAGACCAAGAGTGCCATCGGCAAACTTGAGCAACTCGTTAGCCATAGCGCTAGGCAAGCCTTCAACGTGTGCGATACCGTCACCGGCATCGATCACGTGACCAACTTCAGCCTTTGAGGCCTTGGCTGGCTCGTAAGACTTTACGAAGTCCTTGAGCGCGTCGCGAATCTCGTTCGGGCTGATTTTTAGATCTGCCATCTCGTTCCTCTACTTCTCGGTTTTACCCGTTTGTTTTCGTCTCGCTTATGCGAGTTGAAGTTTTGCTGCATTTAGACGGTTGCTTAGGCTTCCGTCGATAACATCTCCAGCGATCTGGATTCGTACTCCGCCGAGGATTGATTCGTCAATCTCAACGTTTAGCTTGAGGCTCTGTCCGTAAGACTTTGCCAGGCTCCTTTCTAGGCGAGCCAACTGCTTTGAACTGATTGGGCTAGCCACAGTAACCACTGCAACTAGGCGCTCAGCGTAAGCAGAAACCTGCTTAGCAAAACTTGCTAGCACCGCAGAGACGCGACGCTTGTTGGCGCCAACTACCGCACGGCGAACTAGCAAAGTAGCTTCAGGGGTTGACTTGCCCTTTAGCAATACGTCAACCAATTTGGCCTTTGCATCGGCACTCGCGTTTTTATCCGCTAGCGCAAACTGCAAATCTGAATCGGTGTCGATTGCCTGTTGGAAAGCAAACAGTGTCGACTCAAGTGCGTCCAGCTTCTTTGCCTTGTCGGCAATAGAAGCAACGGTGTGCACTGCCAGAGTTTCAACTGCTGCAACTAAGTCGCTTGCCTTTGACCAACGAAGAACAACCAGAGCGTTCAAGAATTCAAGTGAAGGCTTAGAAGCGGTCTTGCCAAAAACTGACTTGATTACTTCTGCCTTTGCATTTCCCTCAGCGGAAGGATCTGAGAGGATGCCGCGGAGCTGTGCTGACGACGCAAGAATTGCGCCGATGCCAAACAGTTCTTCAGCGAACTTGATATCAGCTTTAGCAAGCAGTGGCTTCAATGCCGACTGCGCCTTAGCTAGCGATGCTCTGGTTGCACTTGCCATGGTTACTTCTTCTTGCCTTCTTCTGCTTCAAGCTCAGCCAAGAACTGGTCAACAACGTTTGCTGCAACCTTGTCGTTCTTCAGGCTTTCGCCAACAACACTTGAAGCCAAATCGATTGCCAATGAGCCAACTTCTGCACGAAGTGAAACGAGTGCCGCTTGGCGTTCTGCTTCAATCTGTGCCTTAGCTGTTGCAGTTATGCGTGCAGCTTCTGCAGCAGCCTGCTCCTTAAGCTCAGCGAGAATCTCTGCGCCTTCGGCGCGAGCGGTCTCACGAATCTTGGCAGCTTCTGCGCGAGCAGCAGCTTGTTCGGCTTCGATGTTTGCAGTCTTAGCTGCAGCTTCGGCCTGAGCCTTTTCAGCTGCTTCGAGGCGACCCTCGATTGCTTCGGTGCGTGCATCTAGGTTCTTCTTGAAGTTCGGTAGAACTTTGAACCAGAAGAAAGCCAAAAGGATTACGAAGACAACCGTCGACCAAGTCAAATCGGCTGGAGCCGGAAGCAACGGGTTAGGACCCGCCTCGGCTACAGGAGCGATGATGCTTGCGATCATGGTGTGTATTTCCTAGCGACTAAGCGAAGATGAATGGGGTTGCAAGACCGATAAGCGCAAGTGCCTCGGTAAATGCGATACCTAGCCACATGGTTACCTGCAGACGAGCTGCAAGTTCAGGCTGGCGTGCGATTGATTCGATGGTCTTTGAAACTACAAGACCTACACCAATACCAGGACCTACTGCTGCTAGACCGTAGCCAACTACTGCTAGGTTGCCTGATAGCGCGGCGATGTTTGTTACGTCCACTTGTTATTTCCTTCCGTGGTTTAGAACTAACGGTTGTTAGCTCTTAGTGCTCGTCTGCCAGTGCCAACTGAATGTACACAGTGGTCAGAAGAGTAAATACATAGGCCTGCAAGAATGCCACCAAAATCTCAAAGAGAGTGAAGATGAATCCGAACAGGAAGGTTCCCGCTCCAAACGCCTTGAACAATCCGTCGGCGTGGAACAAGAAGAATTCGGTTGCCGAGAAACAAAGCACTAGCAACAAGTGGCCAGCGATCATGTTCATGGTCAAACGCAAAGCAAGAGTGATTGGTCGCAAGATAAAAGTCGAAAGCAACTCAATCGGAGTAACCAAAATCAAGAATGCTTTTGGAACGCCGGCAGGGAAAAGCGCTGCACTAAAGAAGTGCCCACCGTGCTTCTTTACACCTGCGTAAATAAAAGTTACATAAGCAGCAAGAGCAAGAACGATTGGTAGACCAATCAAAGATGTTCCGGCGATGTTTAGCCCCGGGATGATTCCGGTGACGTTCATGCCAAGCACGATGAAGAAGATAGTTGTAAGCAGCGGCAAGAAACGGTCGCCGTCTTTTTCGCCGAGCTGATCGTGAGCAATTGACTTACGCACAAAGTTGAGTGAGATCTCACCCATCAACTGAAAACGGCTTGGCACCAACTTGCCAGTTTTGTAAGACTTCTTGAACTTTGAAGTCCAAAGCCAGAACACCACAAATAGTAGAGCGGTAACCAAAAGACGAATCAACATGATTCGGTTCAGTGCAAATGGAGTGCCTTCAAAGGCGATGATCTCTGGATAGAACTCCATGATCGAAGGAGCTTCAAACCCGCCAGTTGAGCCCTCGGTTAACGGCGCAATTGGAAGCAAGTGCACAAGATTAGCTAGCAGCGCAGTCTCCTGATTCGGGGCAAGTGAAAACACTCGCGGCGATTGGGGGTGTTTGAACGGAATTTTGCCCCGTTCTTTGAGTCATTCTAACAGCATAAAACCGCGCCAAAATGCGGTTTCCCGCCCATCGGCAGATGAATTTTTGGACTTATTTTCCGACTGTCGGAATACGGGTTTTTAGCACCACAATTGCGTCCAGAGCCAGGCTGCCAATCACCGAGATAACCACGCAAACAAACAAAATCGGCCCAACGATAAAGGCCGCGCCTTTGAGCACCAGCACCAGCCCGATGAAAACCAGCAGCTTGAAGATCCAGCCACCGAGGACCACTCCAAAGAAGCCGCCCAGCGAGAGCTTGCCGCCTAGCCAGACGCTCAGGGCCGTCATCGATACGAAGACCAGGGCCATGGCGGCGCCAATCAATGCACTGACTAGCCCAGCCACTGAGGCAATCAGCAGCCCGGTCACTCCGCCGATCACTGCCACGGCACCAATCAAGAGTGCCCCCTGCTTCAGCACCCGGGTAAACAACTGCTCACTTGAACTAGACATTTAGCTTCGCTTTCTGTCGCTTACGAACAATTGGCCAGACCGTGTATGACGTGGCCAAAATAACGCCGATCACATCGAAGGCCAGAATGGCTTCCCAGGTCCAGAAGAAAAACAACAGGCAGCTGACCGAAATCAATGCTGTCCAAATGTAGAAAACCAAAACCGAGCCAACGTGACCATGACCCAAATCTTGGAGTCGGTGGTGAAGGTGTTGGCGATCTGCCGCGAACGGAGATTTACCAGCGCGCAATCTTCGAAGCACCGCAAGTGAAAAATCAAGCAGCGGAAGTATCAAAATTGCTAACGGCAAAATTAGCGGAATAAATGCCGGTAGTAAATCATCCTGACCAACCATGTGTGGATCGATTTGGCCGGTAACGGTTAGCGCAGAAGTTGCCATCAGCAAGCCAAGTAACATCGCACCGGAGTCGCCCATAAATATTTTCGCTGGTCGCCAGTTGTGCGGTAAAAATCCAACGCACATTCCGATTACCACTGCCGAAATCAAACTGGCACTGTTGAAGTAATTAGTCGGAGAAGTTTTCTGTGCCAGCAAATAGGTGTAGCCAAAGAAGGTGAGCGTGCCAATCAGCGCAACACCGCTTACCAATCCGTCAAGGCCATCGATGAAGTTAACGGCATTCATCACCAGCACTGTGAGAAATACTGTTGCGATCAGCGAGGTTCCGAAACTTCCGATGGTCAATCCGCCAATTGGAAGCGAAACAATCTGCACACCCTGCCAGGCAAGTACTCCGGCAACCACGAACTGTCCCGCTAGTTTTAGTGTCCAGTCGAGGTCGTAGAGGTCATCGAGGAATCCAATCAGAGTGATGATTGCCGCGGCCGCCACAATGGCAATGATGTGAATCGGATCAGCAAAAACACTGCGAAACCAGCCGAACATAGCCGCAGAGCCCATAGCAACTAGGAAGCCGATAAACATGGCCACTCCACCAAGCCGTGGAGTTGGCTTGGTGTGAACGTCGCGCGCACGAATCTGCGGGTACAGCTTGTACTTGTGACTCACCTTGAGTGTTGCCCAAGTTGCCAAATAGGTAACCACAGCGGCAATCAAAGCAATCAAGATATAGGCGCGCATTATTTATCGTCCGCCAACATGTCGCCGACCACCGATTTGATTTGCGCTTTCTTGAGTGCGCCTAAACGAACAATGCGGATCTTGCCGTCTGGGTTGTCGGCGGTAATAGCGGTCAGGTCGAGAATGGTTGATGCTTCACCCTTTGGAGAATTTCCAGCATCAAGAAAGACCTGCACCGAACTTTCTAGATAATCAACTGCCTGCTGGCAGGTAGTTGCGGCTGGCTCACCGGTTAGGTTCGCGCTCGACACAGCGAGTGGACCGGTTTCCGCAAGTAGTGCAAGTGCAATCTTGTGATCCGGCATGCGCAATGCAACTGTGCCCTTGGTTTCGCCAAGTTCCCAAGACAGTGCAGGTTGAGCCTTGAAAATCATAGTTAGAGCGCCTGGCCAAAAAACTTCGGCGAGCTTCAGTGCGATTTCCGGAACGTAGTCGGCCAGCGCCTTGAGGGTATCGATATTCCCAATCAGCACCGGCGGAGGTGATTGTGCACTGCGACCTTTTGCGTTTAGCAAGGCCTGCACGCCAACTGGAGAAAAGGCATCGGCGGCAATTCCATAAACGGTATCGGTTGGAAGCACGACAAGCTCATTGCGCTGCAAGGCAACTTTGGCAAGTCTCAAGCCAGTTAGTAAATCGGTATCAACGGAGCAGTCAAACACTTTTTGCATTTGCAACACTCCTTTGGCTGTTAGTTAGTTGCGCTCACTGAGCGATATCGGTCGGTTAAATCCTTGTGTGCGGTGACCTGTTGCCACCCATCTGCCAATAGTAATTCACACACCTGGGACGACTGGCTGTCGGCGTGCTCAATCACCAACCTGCCACCGGCTCGAAGCAATCTCTTGGCCGTGACCGAAACCTGACGAATCACGTCTAGGCCATCCACTCCCCCGTAAAGAGCAAGTGACGGATCAAACAAATGAACCTCTGGGTCAATCGGGATCATCTCAACTGGTATGTATGGCGGGTTCGAGATCACTACCGATACCGAACCATTGAGAGCATTGAAGGCGTCGCTCAAATCTCCAAGCACCAATTCGGCACCGGGATACTTTGAGAAATTTTTCTCCGTGAAGACAAACGCTTCCGGTGATTTTTCCACCGCGAAAACTCGCGCCTTGGACACCTCGGTGTGCATCGCTAAAGCGATTGCCCCGCTGCCGGTGCCGAGGTCTACCGCAATTGGTTCAGGAGCTACATCTTCTCGCAAGGCATCGATGGCTAACTGCACCACTGATTCAGTTTCGGGGCGAGGGATAAAAACCCCTCTGCCAACGTTTAGTTCCAACTGACGAAAGTAGGCAACTCCGGTGAGGTGCTGCAGTGGCTCTCTGGCAAAGCGACGACCGAAAAGGTCATTGAGTTTTTTCAGATCTGAATCGCTAATGGTTGCGTCTGCAATTACTGCAGACTGCACTTGGCCTCGGTTTAGTTCGAGAACGTGTCCAACCAGTAGCTCAACATCGACCTGCGGATTTGTAATTCCTGCGACAGTAAATTTTTCAACCGCGTGTGAAACTACATCGCGTAGCAACATTGGCTACTTCTCGGCGCCAAGCGCTGCGAGGCGAGCTTCTTCGTCCATCTGAATTGCAGACTGCACCACTGGCTCGAGTGCGCCATCCATAACCTGATCCAAGTTATAAGACTTGTATCCGGTGCGGTGATCTGCGATTCGGTTCTCTGGGAAGTTGTATGTGCGGATACGCTCGCTGCGGTCAACGGTACGAACCTGCGATTTACGGGCGGCTGACTGCTCGGCCTCGATTGCCTCCTGCTGAGCAGCAAGGATGCGAGCTCGAAGCACACGCATTGCAGCTTCACGGTTTTGCAACTGAGACTTTTCGTTCTGCATCGAAACCACAATTCCGGTTGGAAGGTGTGTGATTCGAACCGCAGAGTCAGTGGTGTTAACCGACTGGCCACCAGGACCGGATGAACGATAAACATCGATGCGGATATCGTTCTGACTAATTTCAACTTCTTCAGGCTCATCCACTTCAGGGAAAACCAGAACTCCGGCAGCCGAGGTGTGAATGCGACCCTGTGTTTCGGTAACTGGCACACGCTGCACGCGGTGAACGCCACCCTCATACTTCAGGTGCGCGTAAACACCCTGGGCAGGATCGGTAGCGCTGGACTTGATGGCAAGCTGTACATCCTTGTAACCACCGAGATCCGATTCGTTCTTATCGAGGATCTCTGTTTTCCAACCCTTTGAGTTGGCGTACTGAATGTACATGCGCAGTAGGTCGGCCGCGAATAGTGCAGACTCGGCTCCACCTTCACCGGCCTTGATTTCCATGATCACGTCGCGGCCATCGTCTGGGTCGCGAGGAATCAAAAGTCGACGCAGTTTCTCACGCGCTTCAACCAGCTTGGTCTCGTTTGTCGTGACTTCTTCAGCGAAGGCATCGTCTTCCTTGGCAAGTTCTTTCGCTGCCGCTAGGTCGTCGGTGATTTGCAATACCGAGTTGTAGGCAGCAACGATTGTGCTCAGCTCCGCATAGCGGCGATTGAGCTTCTTAGCCAAGGCAGGATTAGCGTGCACACTTGCATCAGAAAGTTTTTCCTGAAGCTCAGCGTGCTCTGCTAATAGAGCCTGTACCGAATCGAGCAATTAATTACTCTCCGTCTGAACCTGAAGGCACAGGCATTGACTTCTGCACCTGCATTAGGAATTCAACGTTGCTAGAAGTTTCCTTCAAGCGGTTTAGCACCAACTCGAGTGACTGCTGCTGCTCTAGGCCAGCTAGTGCGCGGCGTAGCTTCCAGATCACCTTGGTCTCGTCTGGGCCCATCAACATTTCTTCGCGACGGGTACCTGAAGCATTGACGTCAACCGCAGGGAAGATTCGCTTGTCGGCAAGTGCACGAGACAAACGAAGCTCCATGTTTCCGGTTCCCTTGAACTCTTCGAAGATGATCTCGTCCATCTTTGAACCGGTCTCAACTAGAGCGGTAGCAAGAATGGTGAGCGATCCACCGTTTTCGATGTTACGTGCGGCACCGAAGAAACGCTTTGGTGGGTAAAGCGCTGCTGAGTCCACACCACCAGAAAGGATTCGACCAGATGCCGGTGCGCTTAGGTTGTACGCGCGACCAAGACGAGTGATTGAGTCGAGAAGCACAACAACGTCGTGGCCTAGCTCAACCAAACGCTTTGCGCGCTCGATTGCCAACTCGGCAACGGTGGTGTGATCCTCCGCAGGGCGGTCGAAGGTTGAAGCAATAACTTCACCCTTTACGGTGCGCTGCATGTCGGTAACTTCTTCCGGACGCTCGTCAACCAAAACAACCATCATGTGAACTTCTGGGTTGTTGGTGGTGATGGCGTTAGCAATCGCCTGAAGCACGAGAGTCTTTCCGGCCTTAGGTGGTGAAACGATAAGCCCACGCTGACCCTTACCGATTGGTGAAACCAAGTCGATGATTCGAGTGCTTAGCTTCTGAGATTCGGTCTCAAGGCGCAAACGCTCCTGTGGGTAAAGCGGGGTTAGCTTGCCGAACTCAACGCGAGCTCCGGCTTCCTCAAGAGTCTGTCCGTTCACCGAGTCAACGCGAACAATTGCGTTGAACTTCTGGCGGCCCTGACCTTCGCCTTCCTTAGGCTGGCGGATTGCACCAACTACGGCGTCACCCTTGCGTAGGTTGTACTTCTTTACCTGGCCGAGCGAAACGTAAACGTCGTTGTTGCCAGGTAGGTAACCGCTAGTACGAACGAACGCGTAGTTGTCTAGCACGTCAAGAATTCCAGCTACTGGAACCAAGATGTCGTCTGGTGAGATCTCCGGCTCAACTTCGTCGCGGTCGTTGTTGCGGTTGTTGTTGCCGCGGCGATCACGGAAGCGATCACGGTTGCGGTTACGGTTACGGTTGTTGTTATTGCCACGACGCTCATCGTTGAAGTCACGTTCGTTGCGTGAATCGTTTCCGCGAGTCTCGTTGTCTTTCGCAGCGCTGTCTTTAGAAGAATTGTCTTTCTTTTCAGACTTCTCTGCAGGTGCTTCATTGTTTTCGTTTGTTGCAGAACCCTCTTTTGATGCACCGCCACGACGGTTACGTGGGTTGCGCTTTGGTTCTGAAGTTTCTGATTTGGTTTCAGCTGCAGAAGCCTCGGTCGCAGGGCGACGGGTCTTCTTTACCGCAGTGGTTTCCTGGATTTCATCCATGATGATTTCTCTTTCTAGATTTCGCAGCATCGGTATAGGTCGTGCGCGTTCGCAGATTGCGATTTAGGGATACACCTAAGCGTTCGGAATGAACTGCTTGATTAGTGGTGCGTTACTACTGTAGCACCCTTGAAGTCCACGGCAAGCAGTAGGGCACGCCACTGTGGATACTTCTCGGCTGCCAACTTAGCCGCTGCCAAGCGTTCGGCCGGGTCGCTGGCCAGCACCAAAACTGAAGGTCCGGCTCCGGATACCACTGCTGCGTGGCCGTGAGCGCGCATTAGTTGCACGAGAGCATTGGTCTCCGGCATAGCCTCGGCGCGGTAATCCTGGTGAAGTCGATCCTCGGTAGCGGCAAGCAAAAGCTCAGGGCTCTGGGTAAGAGCGGCTACCAAAAGGGCCGAACGAGAAACATTGAATACTGCATCCTCGTGTGGCACTGAGTCTGGTTGGAGCGAACGAGCCTTTGCGGTTGACATGGTGTGCGACGGAACTAGCTCAAGCGGAGAAACTCCACGGTGCACGAAGAGCTTCTTGTTATGCGGTCCGTTGTCGTCTTCCCAGGCGATGTTTAGTCCGCCGAAAAGTGCCGGTGCCACGTTGTCCGGGTGACCCTCGAGTTCGGTAGCAAGTTCGAGTAGATCGCTGTTTTTCATTTCAACGATTCCATCGAGTAAACCCTTAGCCGCGATGATTCCAGATACGACGGCTGCACCCGATGAACCCATGCCACGACCATGCGGAATGATGTTGTGCGCTTTGATGCGAAGGCCCGGCATCTTCTGACCGAAGTGATCGAAGGTGTGCTGGATGCACTTGACTACTAAGTTGCTTTCGTCAGTCGGCACCTCGCCAGCGCCTTCTCCATTTACTTCAACAATCACATTGTTGTCGGCGACAGCTTCGACTTCGAGCTCGTCATAAAATGCGAGCGCCATTCCGAGCGTGTCAAAGCCTGGTCCGAGGTTTGCCGATGTGGCAGGTACTCGTACCGAAACTTTTCTTCCGACGATTGACATGATTTAGGCAAGCCCCAAGCTCTCAGCAACCTCTGCCGCATTGTTGTTTACCACGGTTGGCTGAATGTCGTCGCCGTTGGCATCCTTCAATGCCCAACCTGCGTCCTTTAGTCCGTGTCCGGTAACAGTAACCACGATGGTCTTGCCAGCTGCATCGCTACCCTGCTGTGAAGTCTTGTAAAGACCAGCAGCACCGGTTGCCGATGATGGCTCAACGAATACGCCAACCTCGTTTGAAAGGAAGCGGTGCATCCAAAGAATTTCCTTGTCGCTAACCGCACCAAAGCGGCCGCGGCTGCATTCCTTTGCAGACTGAGCTAGATCCCATGACGCCGGGTTACCGATTCGAATAGCGGTGGCGATGGTCTCCGGGTTCTTCACCGGAGAACCCTGCACGAAAGGTGCTGAACCCTCGGCTTGGAATCCCCACATCTCAGGGACAGCCTTGATGCGTCCCTCGTTGAAGTCTTCTAGGTAACCCTTGAAGTAGGCAGAGTAGTTACCTGCGTTACCAACCGGGAGCACGTGAAGGTCTGGAGCAAAACCGAGAGCATCGACAACTTCGAATGCGCCGGTCTTTTGTCCCTCAATGCGGTCTGGGTTAACCGAGTTCACTAGGTGCACTGCGTAGTTTGCAGAAAGTTCGCGAGCTAGATCCAAGCAGTCGTCAAAGTTTCCGCGCACCTGCATGATCTGCGACTTGTGCGCCACCGCCTGCGACAACTTACCAAGTGCAATCTTGCCTTCGGGAATCAATACCACTGACTGAATTCCGGCAGCGGCAGCATAAGCCGCAGCTGATGCAGAAGTGTTTCCGGTTGAAGCACAGATTACTGCCTTGGCACCGTGACCGATTGCCTTCGATACCGCCATTGTCATGCCGCGGTCTTTGAACGAACCGGTTGGGTTCATTCCTTCAACCTTTAGCATTACGCGTTCCGCGCCAACCAACTTGGCAAGTGCAGGTGCCTCTACTAGCGGGGTGCCTCCCTCACCAAGTGTGATGATCGGATTGTCTTTGCTGATGTCAAGACGATCGATGTATTCGCGAATAACTCCGCGCCACTGGTGTGCCATTAGATTCCTTCTACTCGGATTACTGAAGTAATAGATTCGACTGCATCGCTTGCCGCTAGTGCCGAAACAACTTTTTGCAGATCTGCGTCGGTGGCCTCGTGAGTACCAATCTCGATCATGGCAGCCTTGCGACCAACCACTGGCATCTGCTCGACAAACTCGATTGATACGTCATTCGCCGCAAACAAGTTTGCAATCTTTGCCAGCACACCAGCTTGGTCGTTGGTGACCATGGTGATTTGGTAGCGAGTGTGAATGCGGTCAATCGGCAAAATTGAAAGGTTGGCGTGCACTGAGTCGGCTAGACCAGGACCACCGGCAACGTGACGCTTGGCCGCGCTAACTAGGTCGCCGAGCACAGCACTGGCAGTCTGGGTGCCACCGGCGCCAGCACCATAGAACATCAGCTGCCCAGCGGCTTCGGCTTCGACGAATACCGCGTTGAATGCACCATGCACCGAGCCAAGCGGATGGGTGCGAGGAATCAAGGTTGGGTAAACGCGAACCGAGACTCCCTCTTCGCCATGCTTGTCGGCAGACAATCGCTCCGCGATGGCTAGCAACTTAATTACATAACCGTCGCGCTGCGCAGCCTTAATCTGCTCAGGCGTGACCTTGGTCATGCCTTCGCGATAAACCTTCTCGATTGGAACTTCGGTGTGGAATGCAAGGTAGGCAAGAATCGCAGCCTTCTGCGCTGCGTCGTAACCTTCAACATCTAGCGTTGGATCCGCTTCCAGGTAGCCAAGCTTGGTTGCTTCAGCCATGGCTTCTTCTAGTGAGATGCCTGCGGTGTCCATGCGATCAAGAATGTAGTTGGTTGAACCATTTACGATTCCCATTACGCGGGTAACTTTGTCGCCGGCAAGCGATTCGCGAAGCGGACGAATAATTGGGATTGCTGCGGCAACTGCAGCTTCAAAATAAAGTTGCGCGCCAACCTGCTCTGCGGTGTCGAACAGTTCAGTTCCGTGAGTTGCAAGTAGCGCCTTGTTAGCAGTGATGACATCGCTGCCCGAATTCAACGCCTGCAAAATATAAGTACGAGCTGGTTCGATGCCACCCATAACTTCGATGACGATGTCGGCACTCAGAATTAGCGCTTCGGCGTCGGTGGTCAAAAGTTCAGATGGCACACCCTCGGCGCGCTTTGACTTCAAATCGCGAACTGCGATGCCAATCAATTCAAGTTCGGCACCGACACGAGCGGCGAGTTCTGCCTTGTTCTCGGTGAGCAGGCGAGCAACCTGAGCGCCGACTGAGCCAGCCCCCAATAGCGCAACGCGCAACGGACGATATTCGTTCATTACTCTCCCCTGTTCGCTTGGTAGCGGACATCTCTAGTAAACAAGTCTGCCTCGGTTTCGGCCCGAATAATAAGTCTGGCCTGTCCCGCGCGAACCGCGGCGACGGCAGGCTTGGTCAAGAAGTTGTAGTTGCTCGAAAGCGAGTAGCAGTATGCGCCGGTGGCAGCCACGGCAATGATGTCGCTAGGAGCGATATCCGAAGGCAAATAGTCCTGGTTTACAACGATGTCGCCACTTTCACAATGCTTGCCCACCACTCGAGCCAGCGCCGGATCCGCATTAGTTGAGCGTGAGGCAAGGACGGTGTGGTACTCGGCCTCGTATAGTGCGGTGCGAGGATTGTCGCTCATACCGCCGTCGACCGAAACGTACTTTCGATTGGCGTTTGCCTCGGAAACCTGAACATCCTTGATGGTGCCAACGGTATAAAGAGTCACGCCAGGATTGCCGGCAATCAAACGGCCAGGCTCAAATGCCAATGCCGGCACCGAGATGCCGTGCTTGTGGCATTCCACCTTTACTGCCACCGCGATTGCTTCGGCGAATTCGTGAATATCAGGAGCGTCGTCGGCTGGCTTGTAGTTAATTCCGAAACCGCCGCCAAGATTTAGTTCGGCAATCTCACCGTCTTTTGAAAGTTCTGCATGAAGCTTGATCAAACGCTGGACTGCTTCTACAAATCCTTCTTTGGCGTGAATCTGGGAACCAATATGTGAGTGAACGCCAATGAATTCCAAGTGAGAGTGCGAACGAATCTTTGCAACCAGCGCAGGTGCGTCGGTAATAGCGATGCCAAATTTCTGGTCTTCACGTGCGGTTGCTAAAAAGTCGTGTGTGCTTGCGTGCACTCCGCTGTTAACTCGTAGGCGAACCTTTTGGATTTTGTCCTGTGCTGTTGATGCAGCAGCGATGCGCTCGATTTCGATTTCGCTATCGATAACAATCGCACCAACACCGAGCGAAACTGCACGAGCAATTTCTCGAGTCGATTTGTTGTTTCCATGGAAGCCGATACGTTCGGCAGGAATTCCGCCGGCAAGTGCAGCAGCGAGTTCTCCACCGCTGGCAACATCAATGTTCAATTCAAGTTCGTTGATCCAAGCCGCAATTTCGGTCGATAGAAATGCTTTGCTTGCATAGTAAATTTTGGCCGATGTGCCGATTGATTTTGCTGCGCCCTGAAGAGCGGTCTTCACGGCAGTGGCACGCGCACGGAAGTCGTCTTCGTCGATTACATAAAGTGGTGTGCCAAATTGCGCCGCAAGCTCGCGAACGCTAACGCCGGCAATGGCGCACTCCCCGGTGGCCTGACGCACAAAGTGTCGTGGCCAAACACGATTGTCGATGGCGTTGACGTCTGCTGGCTCTTCAAGCCATTCCGCTGCAAGTGGATTGTTCATCGACTACATCCTCTCCGGAGCGGATACGCCCAATAGGTTCAAACCATTGCGAAGGACAATACCTGCGGCGTTGTTCAGCCAGAGGCGAGTGCGGTGCACCGGCTCTACTTCCCCGCCAGACAGCGGAGTTACGCGGCAATTGTCGTACCAGCGGTGATAGCTGGCCGCTACTTCTTCGAGGTAGCGAGCCACTCGGTGCGGCTCGCGGAACTCGGCAGACTGAGCCACCACACGTGGCAGTTCGCTCAACTTGGCAAGTAATTCGCTTTCGCTTTCGTGTTCCAAGAGAGCGGGATCAAAAGTGCTTACGTCCACACCCAGAGTTGCGGCGTTCTTTTCTACCTGACGAGTGCGGGCCTGCGCGTACTGCACATAGAACACCGGATTGTCATTAGTTTTCTTTTGTAAAGCTTCGAGGTCGATATCAATCATTGAATTGATTGAAGATCTAGTTAGTGCGTAGCGCGCTGCGTCTACACCAACATAACCAACCAAATCTTCCATGGTTACCACGGTGCCTGCACGCTTCGACATGCGTACCGGTTCACCATCTTTTACAAGGTTCACCATCTGGCCAATAAGGATTTCCAGATTCTTGCTTGGCTCATCGCCAAATGCAGCACACATTGCCATCATGCGAGGCACGTATCCGTGGTGATCCGCTCCAAGCATGTACAAGCACTGATCGAAACCGCGCTCACGCTTGTCAAGGTAGTAAGCCAAATCGCCCGCGATGTATGCGGCATCTCCATCTGACTTGATGATTACGCGATCACGATCGTCACCGAAGGTTGTCGAACGCAACCAGGTGGCGCCATCCTCTTCAAAAATGTGCCCGAGCGCACGAAGGCGATCGATCGCCTTTGGTACCGCACCGGATTCGTAGAGTGAGTTCTCATGGAAGTAAACATCGAAGTCCACACCAAAGTCGTGTAGCGATTCACGAATTTCCTGGAACATCAATTCCACGCCTGCTTCACGGAATTTTTCCTGTGCGTCAGAATCTGACAGTGCCAAAATATCCTCGGCGGTTTCGGCGAGCACTCGTGAAGCGATCTCGTTGATGTAATCGCCCGCGTAACCATCCTCTGGAGTTTCTAAGCCGCGAGCGCTAGCCAAAAGTGAACGCGCAAAACGGTCAATCTGTGCTCCGTGATCGTTGAAGTAGTACTCACGGGTAACCTCGGCGCCCTGCGCCTCAAAAACTCGAGCGAGAGAATCGCCAACCGCAGCCCAGCGGGTGCCACCCAGGTGAATCGGGCCGGTTGGATTGGCCGAGACAAACTCCAAATTTAGCTTGATGCCGGCCAAATCGGTGCCACGACCGTAAGCCGCGCCGGCCTCAACGATGGCCTTGGCCAATTCTCCAGCCGCGGCCGCACTCAAAGTTAGGTTGATAAAACCAGGGCCGGCGATGTCGACCTGCTTGATGCCAGGTTCCTGGCTCAGCTCCGAGGTCAAAAGCTCAGCAAAGTCCCGCGGCTTCATGCCGAATTTGCCGGCCATCTGCATGGCCACATTGGTTGCCCAATCGCCATGTTCGCGATTCTTTGGCCGCTCGACCACTACTTCGGCCGGTAATTCCAGCGCAGACAGGCGACCTTCACCCTGAAGCATCGCCAAGATGCGCAGGATGGCTGCAGAAAGATCTGCTGGGGTCACGGCTAATCCTTAATAAAAATGAGGCCGAACTGGCCTCAACTTCGATTGATTTACCTCTATCTTACGAGAAAGCGGTTGGCCAGCCCTAGGGCCAACCAACCGCTCGCTCTTGAAACTGCTGTTATTTCACTGCACCAGCAGTGAGTCCACGCACGAAGTAACGCTGCAGCGCGAAGAACACGATCAGCGGAACAATCAAAGCAATGAACGAACCGGCGGCTACTGTCTGCCAGCCATCGCCGTACTGTCCGAGTAGACGAAGCAACTTATATGTCATAACCGCTTTTTGCTCACCGACGAATACGAAGGCAATCAAATAGTCATTCCATACCCAGAGGAACTGGAAAATTGCGAATGATGCAATCGAAGGAATCGACATCGGTAGTACTAGCTTCCAGAAGATCTGGTAGTAACTTGCGCCATCGATGCGAGCTGCTTCAATCAGTGAGTTTGGCAGGGTCATCATGAAGTTACGCAAGATGTAGATTGCCAGCGGAAGCGCGAAGGCCGCGTGCACGATCCAGGCCGAGGCATAGTTACCAACTAATTCAATGCCGAAGGTTTTCTTGAGCCAAACCATTGCCTTCAACACTGGAATCAGCGCCGACTGCAACGGAAGCACCATCAGTGCAACCAAGGATGCAAACATTACTTCGCGACCTTTGAACTCGATGAAGGTAAAGGCGTATGCCGCGTTAGCCGCAATCACCAATGGCAAAATAGTGGCCGGCACCGAGATCACCAAAGTGTTCAACAATGAGGTGAGCATCCCACCATCGATTGCCTTGTTGAACGAGTCCATCGACCAAATCTGATTGAACGGATCAGCGATTGCAGTCCACCAACCCGAGGCAGCTGCCTGGTCGCGGTCGCGAAGTGCAGTGATCAGCAAACCAAGAGTTGGTGCCGACCAAATCGCTACAAGCACTAGCAGGGTAAGTGTTGAACCCAAGCGCGCATTGCGCACCTTGCTTAGGAACGTGTTCATCGGATTTCCTCCTGGTGACGAGCAGTGCGAATCTGCAGCCACATCAGTGGCGCGATAAGTACACAGAGAACCGTAACAACGGCGGCCGAGCCACCGACGTTGGACTCAACGAAGAACATTCTGTAGTACTCGTAACCGAGCACGCTGGTGTTGAAGTTACCGCCGGTCATCGCCAAGATTACGTCGAAGACCTTCATGACGCCGATCACGGTGGTAATAAAAACCGCCATGATGGTGCCGCGCACCTGAGGCACGATAACACGCAAGAAAATCTTGAATGGTCCGGCACCGTCGATTCGAGCCGCCTCGATGGTTTCCTCAGGTACTGCCTTGATGGCTGCCGAGAGCATCACCATTGAGAATCCGGCGTTCAGCCAGATCACCACGATCATTAGCAAGAAGCTATTGAGGTGACCACCCTCGAGAGTAAGAAGTGGTTGAGCCTGTCCACCGAATAGCTCGATGATTGCGTTCACCAAACCAGTTTGCGGACGGCCAGGAGGTGGATAGTCGTAGGCGTAGCCCCAAATGGTTGCGGCAGCAACGAAGCTAATCGACATCGGCATGAAGATAAGAGACTTCATAACCTTTTCGCGCTTCGGACCAACGTTGTTTGAGAGGTTCGCAAAAACCAAACCGAAACCAACAGTGATGGCCGGCACGAATGCCACCCAAAGGAAGTTGTTGAGCAAGATTCCAAGGAAGTTTGGATCGGTGAAAATCGTCGTGTAGTTTTCGAAGCCGACAAATTCTTTTGCATGTTTGTCGAAGAATGACCATGCGACCGTCTGGATAAGAGGTAACACTGAAATCAAAATCAGGAGCACTGCCGCTGGCAGCACAAATGAAAATGCACGCAGTTTTTCCTGCCACTTTGCAGGAAGTCTGGTGACTAAGAAGTTGAGGAGCCAATAGAGACCCCAGCTGGCAACAATGCCAAGAATGATTGCGCCAATACCGACAAAAATGTCAGAGAAGGCGAATTCTGAACGGCCCATCTATAACTCCGTTGTTTGATGCTGAATGTAACTGGTATCGAAAACACTAGTGGCGGGGTACTTGACCCCGCCACTAGCTTCAGTTTCGATTAGATTTCTTTTGCAAGAAATCGACTGACTGAGTTTTTAGTACTTGGCGTCGATACGCGCAGCAGCTTCAGCCCATGTGGCCTTGCCTGCTACGAAGTCGGTGCCAGCAGCCCAGAACTCAGCGTTAACTTCTGACTTCATCTGGTCTGAACCATCGAATCCGAACAATGGAGCGGCAGCCATAGCTTCACCGATCTTCTTGTTTAGCTCGTTAGGGTATAGCGAGGTGTTGAAGTCCTTGTGTGGAGAGATAACACCGTTTGAAACCATCTTCTCTGCAACCTTGGTTGAGTAGATGAATTCCGCTACCTTCTTGACGTCTGAGTCAACGTGGCCCTTGAATACAGCAGCGATGTCTCCACCACCGAGTACACCAGCGGTTCCGCCCTCAGGAGCTGGAAGTGGGAATGCTGCTACGTGTGCGTAGTTGCCAGCAGCCATTTCAGCCTTGATCTTGTCTGGGAAGAAACCAGTGATGAATGAACCCTGACGAAGCATGAAACACTGTCCCTTTGCCTTGCCACCGGTCTCGAATAGAGGAGCGGTGTCGCCGAAGCCGTCAGTTGACATTGACTTTCCGCCACCGTTTACCTGGCCAGCTGCAAGTAGACGCTTTGAAACTAGGTCTGCTGCTGCGGTGATCTCAGGTGATGAGAACTTTAGGTCGCCAGAAATCCACTGTGCGTACTTGTCTGCACCCTGTAGGTCTAGAACGTACTGCTCTAGCCAGTCGGTGAATGGCCAACCAGTAGCTCCACCTGACTCGATACCTGCACACCATGGGTAACCTGAACCGTCAGCCTTGATCTTTGCCTCAAGTGCCTCTAGCTCAGCTTCGCTGGTAGGTGCAGCGTAACCCTTAGCAGCGAATGCCTCTGGGTTGTAGAAAACCATTGACTTAACGTTTGCTGATACTGGAAGACCGTAGATGTCTCCGTCAACAACAGCAAGCTGGTCCCAACCAGGAACAAGAGTGTCCTGAATTGGCTTTAGGTCCACAACGTTCTTTAGTGGCTCTAGGTTGTCCGCTAGGTCCTTAAGTCCACCTGGCTGTGGCCATAGTGCGATGTCTGGTTCCTGACCTGCTTCGATCTTGACCTTGATGTCCTTGTCGAATGATGCAAGTGAGGTGAATGTGATCTGGATGTTGTTAGCAGCGCCAAACTCATCCAATGCTGCCTGGAACGCCTTAGCGTCTGCTTCACCGTATCCACCGAAAATGGTTACTTTGCCATCTCCGCTAGGGGTTGATGATGCACATCCAGTCAGAGATGCTACTGCGATACCAGTGATGGCTGCAGCAGCTAGGAAACGCTTTCCTAGTTTCATACCGATTGTCCTTTCGAAATGACGCCACAGGCTGAAGCCAGCAACGTATGGAAATGACTTTATTCGCAGCAAAATAGGGTGAGCGCTCACATTCTCACATTTAAGATAACGATTGGAACACGCCAATGTGAAGATTTGGTGACGAAGTTAGCGACGAATCAGACCGCGAATTGGATCTGCGGTCACCGGGATAGGGTCGCAAAGCTCACCGACGAATTCACCATTCACCTCATTGATGAACGCGATTAGGTTCCAGCCACCAGATTGATCTTGCACCAATCGGGATGCATACAAAGATGTGTCTTCAAATAACACCGAACGATTGAAGTCGACGTCACTCAAATCTTCCGCAACGGCGAGGCTATAAATTCCGCCCACTTCCCCAGCGGCTTTTCGTTCTGGTGAAATCCACATTGGACCACAGCAGAAAAGCAGGATTGGAACACCGTCAACAATTTCAAACTGAAACACTTCTGTTTCACCAAAACCCTGGCCGGCATTTCCGAGTGGTGGTTGCACTGTCCAGTTGATTAGGTCGGAAGATTTTGCGACACCCATCACTGCTTCGTCTTCGCGTGACTTAGATTCGGTCGAACTCGCGGTAGTCAGCATTGTCCATTCGCTGTCGCCCGGAAGTTTAAATACCCACGGATCGCGGAACGGTTCGTAGTCATACCCGGCCTCAAGGGTTTTGTACCAACGCTTATCGGCGGCAACCACTGGCAAGTTTTTTTCTTTGGTCCAGGTAATCAAGTCAGTCGAAGTCGCGGCGCAAACGGTTTGTCGTTGACCTGCATCTTCGCGACTGGTACCGGTGTAGAACATTCGCCAGGTGCCGTCATTCTGCCGAACCACCGAACCGGTCCAAGTGGTCCAACTATCCGGTGCCGGAGATTCTGAAATAGCCAATGCATCGGCAACCACGGTCCAGTTTTTTAGGTCTGTCGAAATGGCATGACCAACACTGACGTTTCGGTGTCGACGATTTGGGTCGCCGAGTGCTCTGCTCGCCTGTAGATAAAACGCGTGATGGTCTACTCCATCAAAGGCGAACCAAGAATCCCAAACCCACTGACCAGGCAAACGTAGCGACAAAACTTTTCCTTGCTGTTGAAACTAAATGACTCTGAATTGTATTCGACCCGCGCGGATAGACTTGGGGAAACCTAAGCCCCCATAGCTCAGGGGATAGAGCACCGCCCTCCGGAGGCGGGAGCGCAGGTTCGAATCCTGCTGGGGGCGCGTGATGAAAACAGCAATTGCAATTCTTGACCCAACTCAACTGGTGCACGACTTTGGCCCTCTCGCCGTGGTGATCGTGGCCTGCATTGTCTTTGCCGAAACCGGGCTACTCGCCGGATTCTTTTTGCCGGGCGATTCAATTTTGTTCCCGATGGGTCTACTGATGGCGACCGGCGTAATTGACTTTCCGCTCTGGCTCGCCTGCATCATGTTTTCGACTGCCGCCTGGCTCGGTGATCAAACCGGATACTGGGTTGGCAGGAAACTCGGACCGGCGGTATTCAATAAACCGGAGTCCAAATTCTTTAGCCAAAAGAATGTTTCACGGACCAATTCATTTTTCGAACGCTACGGTTCGAAGGCGGTTATTTTTGCGCACTTTGTGCCGGTGCTTCGCACCTTCGTACCGGTAGCCGCCGGTGTTGGCGAAATGCAATACCGACGCTTCTTGAAGTACAACTTCTTCGGTGTTGTGGTTTGGGCTTCGGGAGTACCTCTAATCGGAGCCGGGCTCGGACAGGTTCCACTGTTCCGAGATCACGTTGAAATTGTGACTGCGGTATTTTTCACGATTTCGTGGATACCGATTATTACCGAAGTGCTAAAGGCTCGACGCGAGCGCCGAAATTAATTGCTGCAGTGCCATAGCTCGATGACTCATTGAGTTCTTCACCTCGGGTGGCAGTTGTGCGGCAGTCACTTCGAAGCCTTCTGGAATAAATACCGGATCGTAACCGTGACCAAATTCTCCGCGCTCTTCACGTGCGATACTTCCCGGCCAAACTCCGGTGAAGCTCTGCTCCCCCTCTTCGCTCACCATTGCGATGGTGCAAACAAATGATGCCGCGCGATGATCATCAGCAATATCTTTAAGCTGTGCCAGTAGCAATCTGCGATTTGCGACGTTGTCTCGTCCGCCTGCCCAAATCGCAGTGAAGATACCTGGCGAACCACCAAGAATTTCTACCGCCAAACCGCTGTCGTCTGCGATGGCCGGAAGGCCGGTGTGCTGGTGTGCCGCGCGCGCCTTGATCAGTGCGTTCTCAAGGTAGCTAACGCCATCCTCAACCGGTTCGGGTCCGTCGTAACTTACTAATTCCAAACCCGGAATCGCAGGCTCCAGAATCGCGGCGAGTTCTTGTAATTTGCCTTGATTATGCGAAGCCAAAACTAGCTTCATTTGGCCAGTGCAGCCTTCTGGATGGTGGTCAACTCGGCGGTGCCCTTTAGTGCGAGGTCGAGCAGTGAGTTCAATTCGTCGCGATCGAACGGTGCCCCCTCAGCAGTGCCTTGCACCTCAACAAATTTTCCGCTACCGGTGACTACCACATTCATATCGGTTTCTGCTCGCACGTCCTCGGTGTAAGCCAAGTCGAGGAACGGCACGCCATCGATGATGCCGACTGAAATAGCCGCGATGCTATCGCTCAGCGGTTGCGACTTTGCAGGAATTAACTTCTGCTCACGAGCCCATTCGATGGCATCGTGCAGCGCAACATATGCGCCGGTAATCGCTGCGGTGCGAGTGCCACCGTCTGCCTGCAAAACATCACAGTCAATCACGATGGTGTTCTCACCGAGTTCTTTGACGTCGATGATTGCACGTAGCGAGCGGCCAATCAATCGTGAAATCTCGTGAGTGCGTCCGCCGACTTTACCTTTGACGGCCTCGCGATCACTACGATCATGAGTTGCACGCGGAAGCATTGCATATTCGGCAGTTACCCAGCCTTCACCCTTGCCCACCTTCCAGCGCGGAACACCGGAAGTGAATGACGCGGTGCACAACACTCGGGTGCTGCCGAAAGAGATTAGTGCCGATCCCTCTGCATGCTCGCTCCAACCACGTTCGATTGTGATTTTTCGCAGGTCGTCTGCATTACGTCCGTCAACGCGCTGTGACATGTGTACCTCTCTTATGCACTCACGTGTTCAACGTGAGCGACTTCTGGGCCTAGGAATCGACGAGCAAGTTCGCCGAAAGATTTCTCATCGCCGGTAGCCAAAAAGCGCAGGCTCGGTGAAGTGGTTGATGTGCGCAATAAGTCGTGAGCTACCAAAGTGCGGTAAACGTCCTTTGCGGTCTCCTCGGCACTCGAGACCAGTGTTACGTCTTCGCCCATTACGTAGCTGATTGCTCCGGTGAGCAATGGGTAGTGAGTGCAACCAAGCACCAGAGTGTCTACCCCAGCGGCCTTGATTGGAGCGAGGTATTTTTCGGCAAGGCCCAATACCTCTTTACCGGAGGTGACACCGCGCTCAACATAATCTACAAATTCTGGACAAGCCGCTGATGTGATTTGCAAATCTACTGCAGCAGCGAAGGCATCGTCGTAAGCCTTTGAAGTCACCGTGGCACTGGTACCAATAACTCCGATGTGCTTGTTCCTCGTTGCAGCAACGGCTCTGCGCACTGCCGGCTGAATCACTTCAACCACTGGAATGCCGCGGCCTTCGGTATAGCGTTCGCGAGCATCGCGAAGCACCGCAGCCGATGCAGAGTTACAGGCAATCACTAAAAGTTTTACGCCTTCATCGACAAGTCGATCCATTACGCCAAGCGCGAGCTCACGCACTTCCGGAATGCTCTTTGGTCCGTATGGAGAATTCGCTGTGTCGCCAAGATAGACGATTGATTCGTTCGGCAACTGATCAATGATGGCTCGCGCAACGGTGAGTCCGCCGACTCCCGAGTCGAAGATTCCAATTGGCGCGTCATTCACGGGTTCAGTCTATCCGCGGCAAGTTTTTCCACGGGTAGGCTAATCGCGTGCTGAACACCACTGCCCTGCTTACCGATCGCTATGAGCTCACCATGCTCCAGGCTGCTCGGCATTCCGGCACCGCAAATCGCGATTGCGTTTTCGAAGTATTCACCAGGCACCTGCCAGCCGGCCGTCGCTACGGTGTGGTTGCCGGCACCGGTCGCGTCCTAGAACAGATTCAAAACTTTCGATTTGACGAAGCAACCCTGCACTGGTTGCAGAGCGAAAAAGTCGTCGATCAAGAGACGCTAGCTTGGTTGGCCGACTACAAATTCAAGGGAAATATTTCTGGTTACCGCGAAGGTGAGATTTATTTTGCGCACTCACCAGTGCTAACCGTGGAGGCAACTTTTGCCGAGGCCGTGATTCTGGAAACCCTGATTCTGTCAATCATGAATTATGACTCTGCCGTTGCATCGGCAGCTTCGAGAATGCATACCGCCGCCGGCGGAAGATTCCTTGCCGAGATGGGTAGTCGACGGGTTAACGAATACTCAGCAGTTGCCGCGGCCCGCGCCGCATACATTGCCGGCTTTGATGCCAGCTCGAACCTGGAGGCTGGTCGAAGCTGGGGCCTGCCAACCATGGGGACGGCGGCACACGCATTCACACTGCTGCACGACACCGAAGAGCGCGCCTTCCAGGCGCAACTCGAAACTTTTGGTGAGCAAACCACTCTCTTGGTTGACACTTTCGACATCGATGCTGCGGTTCGCAAGGCCATTGCACTGGCACCAAAACTTGGAGCCGTTCGAATCGACTCCGGTGATCTTGGCCTGGAAGTGAAACGAGTTCGACAACTGCTTGATTCTCTGAATGCTCAGCAAACCAAAATCACAGTGACTAACGACTTGGATGAATTCGCCATTGCCGCACTTGCCGCTTCCCCGGTTGACTCATATGGCGTTGGCACTTCGGTGTCCACTGGGTCTGGCGCGATTACCGCTGGCTTTGTCTACAAATTGGTATCGCACAAAGACGACAACGGCGACTGGATTGACGTCGCCAAAACCAGCGCATTGAAAACCAACGCCGGTGGTAAAAAATTCGCAACCCGCTTAGCAGATCAAGAGATAGTTTCAACCGGGCAAATTGCCGAAGGTCGAAACCTAATTGTTGAGTTGGCTATCGGTGGCGAGGCAGTCTCGGATTATGTTGGCGTGACCGGCGTGAAAAATGCTCGAGCTCACCATGCGGCAGCCAAGTTAGAACTACCAACTGCCGGATTAAGCCTTATGCGTGGCGACGCAGCATTACCAACCACTATTCGTTAGTTGGTTCTTCACCCTTAGGTAGTTGCCCATAAATTTCTTGGCACTCCGGACACACTGGAAACTTTTTCGGGTCGCGGTTTGGCACCCAAACTTTTCCGCATAGCGCAATCACCGGGGTTCCCAACACAGCCGATTCCACGATCTTTTCTTTGCGCACGTAGTGCGAGAAGCGCTCGTGATCGCCAGGTTCTAAGTTTTGAACCTGTTCTTCAATGAGGGTGGTGTTACCGCCAAGAACGTCTGGGTTATTCATCGACACTTACTTTAGTCCCGCTGCATCTCCGAGAGTCACCTGTAAGGTCACGTTCTTGCCATCGCGAACTACCTCGACAGCGGTCTTAGTACCAGCAGGTAGTTGGCGTACCGCGGCCATCAGCTCGCTCGCTGACGTAACAGTTTTGTCGCCAAGCTTCACAATTACGTCGCCAACTTTGACGCCGCCCTTTTCTGCGGCTCCACCGGCAGTAAGTTGCTCAACTTTTGCACCGGTAGTGAAACTTGCCGCGTTCTTAGAGTTGGTGGCATCAACCACCCCGGCACCAAGCAAGCCGTGACTTGCGCTTCCGCTCTTCATAATTTCGGCAGCGATGCGCTTTGCCACATTTGAAGGAATTGCGAAGCCAACGCCGATGCTTCCCGAACCGGACGACCCGGCGCTAGCGATAGCAACGTTGACTCCGATGAGTTGCCCGTGATCGTTCACCAATGCTCCACCCGAGTTGCCCGGGTTGATTGCTGCGTCAGTCTGAATCACATCGAGGTTTACCGCAGGGGCAGAGCTGTTGTTGTTCCAGAACTGCAATCCACCTCCAGATGAATTGTCTGGAGCTGCTGCCGATGAAACCTGAATTGTGCGGTTCAATGCCGAGACGATTCCCTTGGTTACGGTGTTGCTCAAACCGAGCGGTGCTCCGATGGCAACTACGTTGTCGCCAACGTTTACCTTGTCGCTGTTGGCAAAAGTAATTGGTCGGAACTGCATAGTTGCATCGATCTTGATGACAGCCAGATCGTTAGTTGGATCAGTGCCAATCAACTTTCCGGTGTACACGTGTCCGTCGTATGTCTTTACTTCAATCTTTGGACTGGCAGTTGCTCCATCCAAAGTAACTACGTGTGTGTTCGTCAAAATGTATCCATCGGCGGTGAGGAATTCGCCAGAGCCGTTGCCGCCGCTGGTGCCGCTCGAAACCGAAATGGTGACCACCGAAGGTTGCGCAGTAGATGCAGCACCGGTTACCCAAGTGACGCTGTCCGCGTTATTAACTACGACTGGGGCCGGGGTCTGAATCAAGAAATATGCACCAACACCAACGCCGGCACCAACTGCTCCTCCGAACACGGCACCAACGGCGATGGCCGCGGTTCCGGTCAAGAATGTCACTCGCTTATTCAGGCGCTCTCGCAGGCTCACCTTAGGGGCTGGTGCCTGGACCGCATCAAAAATGAACTGTGAACTGCTGTCATTCATTGGAGTATTGACCTTTCATACCGTCTTGTGTCGAAAGGATTACAAGAAAGCCTGATAAGTCTATGAAAGCAATCTGAAAGTTAACTCCTAATCAACATCGGTACGAACTTGGATGAGCCAGGCAGTTTGCCGACACCAGTAACGGCGGTTTTGGCGGTGGAGGTGGAGGCGGCGGCGCCGCAACCGCAACGACAGCCGCTACACCGCCTACCTGAACTGTTGCTACAGCCGATGACGAAATAATTCCGACATCGATCCAACCGGAGCCAACGGTATAGCTCACCGAATAACCAACCACCAAGCTCACGCTCTGGCTA
>Ga0228703_1000267_pt1 | contig 41270 bp, 35 predicted proteins | sample McNCre217_Aug_MG_3_FD_178020 | JGI IMG/M metagenome (GOLD analysis project Ga0228703, IMG submission 178020) | Freshwater microbial communities from McNutts Creek, Athens, Georgia, United States - 29-17_Aug_MG | ecosystem: Environmental > Aquatic > Freshwater > Creek | place: USA: Georgia...
AACCCTAAACCTAACCGCCGATGTGGTCGAACTCACCCGCGATATCTGTGACATTGAGTCTGTTTCGGGCAACGAAAAAGAGTTGGCCGATGCTATCGAGACCGCGCTGCGCCAGTACCCGCACCTAGAGGTAATTCGCGACGCCGACGCCATTGTGGCTCGCACCAACCTCGGCCGCGCTTCACGAGTAGTTATCGCCGGTCACATTGACACCGTTCCGGTCGCCAATAACCTGCCGGTCAAGTTCCTGCCGATGGAGCGCGAACAGGTGCTTTGGGGTCGCGGAACCGTGGATATGAAGGCTGGAGTGGCCGTTCAGCTAAAGCTCGCGGCCGAATTGGCCGAGCCAAATGTAGACCTGACCTGGATCTTCTATGACCACGAAGAAGTAGACGCGACCTTGAACGGCCTCGGCCGAATTTCGCGCAACCGACCAGACCTGCTGCAGGCCAACTTTGCCGTGCTGTGCGAACCTACCGGCGCAATGGTCGAAGGTGGCTGCAATGGCACGATGCGCGCAGACATCACACTGCGTGGCGTCAAAGCCCACTCGGCCCGCCCTTGGATGGGTAAGAACGCAATCCACGGTGCTGCCAAACTGCTGACCATCTTGGATGAGCATGTCACCGACGAGGTCGAGGTCGATGGCCTGGTTTATCGCGAAAGTTTGAACGCAGTCTTGATCAGCGGCGGAATCGCCACCAACGTCATCCCGGATGAAGTGAAGGTGACGGTCAACTACCGCTTCGCACCGAGCAAGTCGGCCCTAGATGCCGAGGCTCACCTGCGTCAGGTTTTCGAGGGTTTTGACGTGGTCATTACCGATGCTGCCGAGGGCGCTCGCCCGGGTCTAGATCGACCTGAAGCGATGGCATTCATCGAGGCAACCCAAACGACCCCGCGCCCGAAGTATGGCTGGACCGACGTTGCAAGATTCAGCGCACTGGGTATTCCGGCGATCAACTTCGGCCCGGGCGACCCGAGCAAAGCTCACGCGGATGATGAGAACGTTCCGGTTAGCCAGATTTACACCTGCGAATCGGCTCTTCGCAAATGGTTGACCGCCTAGTTTCAAGTTCGGCCTGGTGGCTGCGGGTCCTGCTGGTTTATGTCTCCAGCCGGGCGCTCACCACAGCCCTTTTTCTGATTACCTCCCTGACTCAGGGCGATAACTACTGGACCAAAGCCAACCCGGGCTACTTCGATTTTCTGAATATCTGGGATGTCGAGTGGTACGGCAAAATTTTTAGTCACGGTTACCCAACTGTTTTGCCGGTGGCTGCCGATGGGTCTGTTGCTCAGAGCGAATGGGCTTTCTTGCCGGGCTTTCCGGCCGCTGTTAAGGCCTTCGCCTTCACCGGCATCGAATGGAAATTCCTCGCTCCGTTTCTGGCTACTGCGTTCGGTGCCGGGTTCGCTTTGGTTGCCTACCGAATCTTCGCCGCCAAGCTCAACCATTACCAGGCGCTCTGGGCGGTTGGTCTGTTTTTGATTTCGCCGGCCTCGCCGATTCTGCAGACCGGTTACGGTGAAAGTCTCGGGCTGCTCTTGATCGCACTGGTGCTGTTCTATTGGATCAGTGACCGCTACTGGTTGGTCATCCTGGCTATGTCGGCGCTAGCCTTTACACGGCCTGGTCTCGCCGCGTTTGCCCTCGCCTTCGGGGTGGTCTGGGTTTATCGCTTCGCTCAGGCTCGGATGGGTGGCCGCGGATTCGGTTGGATCGAGGCGCTCAAGCTCGGTTCGCTTGCCGCTATTGCGGCAGCTCTAAACCTGGCTTGGCCGCTGGTCGCAGCAGTCGTGACCGGGCGTCACGACGCTTACGTGGCAACCGAACTAGCCTGGCGCTCGAGTTATCCATTTGGCGGGGGTGGGCTCACTCCGGTGTTGCCTTGGTTCTCTTCGGCCGACTACTTCATCGGTGGCGACCTGGGTCGCATTGTCGTGGTCCTGGCCATTTTGGCAGCCATCGGTCTCTTCTTTGTTCCGCAGGTGCGCCAGTTGGGCCTCGACCTAAACGCTTTTGTGGCTGCTTACTTCGCTTACCTGCTGATCTTCTTTTTCCCGCAGTCGAGCATCCTTCGAATTTTGATGCCGACCTTCGTCCTGTATGGCGGGCTAGCTCAGGCGTTCGTGAAGTGGCCTAGGGGCTGGCGCATTTTCGCCATCGTTATTTTGGTGCTCTTGCAGCTCGGTTGGTTGCTCACATGTTGGAGATATCAAGCTCCAGACTTCACTCCTCCGTAAATTGGCACCTGAGTTTCGTTACCTATTCGATAACTGTTAATAAAGGATTCGGTTTTTGCCTCTAAACCCCGTGAGATAATAGAAGTTCGGGCGCTGAAGCCCAAGCATTTCAAGGAGTTCTAAATGGCAGCAATGAAGCCACGCACCGGGGACGGGCCAATGGAGGCTGAACGCGAACCTCGCGGACTAATCATTCTTCGTGTGCCTCTAGAAGGCGGCGGCCGTCTAGTCGTTTCGGTCAATGAAGAAGAGGCAAAGAACCTGCACCAGGTTCTAGCCGGAGTCGTCAAGGCCTAGTTAGTTTAAATCAAAAAAGCCGGTCAGTGATGACCGGCTTTTTTGTTTAAGTTTTGGATTAGTGAACTCGTTTGCTCGCCATAAGCAAACCATCGCCAACCGGTGACAGGGTCGAGACGAAGTCATCCTGGCTGCTGAAGAATCGCAAGACATCACGATAAATAGAGGTGGCGTCATCGCGCATGGCCGGGTCTGGGACTCGGTCGCGCCAAAGAGCGTGAGCAATGGCCACTACGCCGCCTGGGCGAAGCAGTCGAGAAGCCTCGTGCAACTGTGCTTCGAGCGACTCACGATCGGCATCCAAGAAAACCAAGTCATAGGCCGCGTCGGCCATATTTGACATGACATCAAGTGCCTTGCCGGTAATTACTCGGGTGCGATTCTGGGCGATCTTGGCATCAACAAAAGCTCGTTTGGCAGCTGCCTGGATCTCGGTTTCGGTGTCGATGGTGGCCAGCACTGCCTGAGGTGAACCGCTCAACAACCAGAGCCCAGAGACTCCAGTTCCGGTGCCGGCTTCGACGATGGCCTTGGCTCCGAGGGCTGAGGCGATGAGGGCGAGGTGTGCGCCTACTGAAGGGGTGATGCATTCAATGCCCAGCTCTTCCGCTCGGCCACGAGCCGCGCGAAGAATCTCCGATTCCTCGACGAAGTCTTCTGCAAACTTCCAGCTGCTGATTTTGTCTACCATTTGGCACTCCTTGCTCAAAGCATAAGTCGCGACGGGTGTTTTGCCCTGTAGCGAAGCGGTAATCTGGAAGGGTGTTTGGAATCAGCGGCGAGAAGCTAATCATCCTTGTGATTATTGCCGCGTTCGTGCTCGGGCCGGAGCGGTTGCCGCAGTACGCCAAGCAGCTCGCAAATCTGATCAAGTCGGTTCGCCGCATGGCCGAAGGTGCAAAGGATCAGCTCGCAAACGAGCTAGGTCCCGAGTATCAGGATCTCGACTGGAAGAAGCTTGATCCTCGCCAGTATGACCCGAGACGCATCATTCGTGAGGCTCTCGTAGAAGACCTAAACCCAAAGTCGGCCGAGCCGATTGGTGCCGGGCTAAACCTTCCGAAGACCACTACCGTGCAAAAGCTGGTAGCCGGCGAGCAGGCGCCTTTTGACTCAGAAGCGACGTAGAACCTTCATCAGGGCAACCATCATCGGTGCCATTCGCACGTAGTCTTTGCCGCGAAGTGGCAGTCTCAAGAGTCCGGATGCAACTCCTACGGTTCGAGCCTCGGTAAATCTCAGCAGACCTTCAACGCCGTTGCGGCGACCCTTACCCGATTGCTTCATTCCGCCCATCGGTGATTCCATCGAGGCGAAGGTAGCGCGGAAGCCTTCGTTAATGTTTACGCTTCCAGCCATCAGCTGCGAAGCAACTCGAAGTGCCTCGCGCTTTGGGCCAACCACCGAGGCGTTCAAACCGTATTCTGTGTCGTTTGCTTGTTCGATTGCCGACTCGATTGAGTCATAACCCTCAACATCCAAGACCGGGCCGAAAACCTCTTTGCGATAGAGGTTCGCTGCCGCGGTTACCTCGGTGACCACGGTTGGCGCATAGAAGAATGGGCCCAACTCGGGGAGCTTGTGCCCACCGGAAACTACTGTCGCGCCAGCCTCTAGGGCCTGGTCGACGAATCCAGAAACGCGGTCCAGTTGAGCCTGGCCGGTCAAGGTGCCCATGTCCATCGAGAAGTCTTTTGAATGTCCCACCGAAAGCGATCTGGTTCTGGCTGAAAGTTCGGCCAAGAAGGCATCCTTGAGGTGGTTTGGAACATAAACGCGTTCGAGAGAAACACACAGTTGCCCCGCTGAACCGAACGCTCCTGCCATTGCCAAATCAGCTGCGCGCTTCAGGTTTGCTCCTTCGAGAATGATCATCGGGTTCTTGCCACCCAGCTCGAGCGAATAGCCGATCAATCTTTTTGCGGCGCGCTCGGCAACCAGCTTGCCCGTTGCGGTTGAGCCGGTAAACGCCACGTAGTCGCAACTATCGGTGATGGCATTGCCTACCTCGGCACCCCCGCCAACCACGATTGTCCATGCCGCTTCAGGTAGTCCAGCTTCAATTGCTAAGTGGCGGGCGAATAGCACTGTTAGTGCGGTCTGATTATCTGCTTTTTGAACCACGGTGTTACCGGCGGCCAGGGCCGGCAGAACGTCGAGCATGGTTAACGCCAATGGGTAGTTCCAGGGAGTAATCACGCCGACCACACCAACCGGAGCGTGTTCAACCCAAGTCTTGGTAAGTACCGGAACGCCCGCTTTTGTGCGCTTTGGCTTCAGTGCCTTCGCCGTGATTTTCCCGAAATAACGAGCGGCGCCATAGGCTCCGGCAACCTCTTCAAAAGCGTGTGACTTTGCCTTGCCGGTTTCGAGCTGCAGCAATTCAATTAGGCGCTCTTGGTTTTGCATTAGTTTGTCATGCAGACCAAGCAAAACATCTTGGCGCTGTTTCGGGCTAAGGGCTTGCCAGCTGGCTTGGGCATTTCTGGCATCGTCGACTGCCGCGAATACCTCGGTGGCCGACTGCTGGGGTAGATCGTAAATCCGCTTGCCCGTGGTTGGGTTAATAATGGCCACGGTTGCGTGACCCGAAGACAGGTGGCTAAGCAGGGCTGGGATGCTGGTTTCGCTCATGCCCCAACTCTAAGACTTACCTGAGACTATTGCTGACGATATGGGATAGTGGCGACCAGAACCGTGCCGACCCCGCTCTGGGTCAGGCTGTGGCTGTAGGTGCAGTCATCAAGGTAGGCGCTACCAACACCGCGCCTGGAGTTTGTGTCGGCCTTGGAACCGTCGTTGGTCACGGTGATTTTGACCAGCTCAGTACTCTCAAAGTTGACGCTCAGCTTGATGTGCTCAGCGGCTCCGTGGCGGATGGCATTGGAGCAGGCTTCGCGAGCAATTTCGAGAACGGTCTCGACGCAAACGGAGTCGCGTTTCAAGAGATCCTCGTCTTCGCAGGCAAGCTCGATTTCAATCTGGCAGAGACCTTGCCAAGTCTCGGCAATTTCGGCCAGAACCGGGCGCACATCGGCAACTCCCTTGGTGTCGTTCAGGAGTTTGGCTAGTCGATCTCGAAGGTTCTGTAGCGCAACCTCTCCCGACTGGGTCACCTCGCCCGAACTTAGGCTTCGCTCGATTCGAATCGCTGCCGCGGCAACCTCAGACTGGATTGGCCCGTGAATTTTTCTAGCAAATTGCTTTTTCTGAAGCCAGTGCTGGCCGTTTACCGCCGCGATTGTCCAGCGCAGCCGGTGCTCATAGTTAGTCAGCTGAGTTTCGATGGATGCCATTTCGATGGTTGCAGCATGGTTGATGCCGAAAAGTGAACCCAGCAGGGTCGCTGCGACTCCGGCGTTTACCGAAAGTGAATAAGTGACCAAGGTGTTTGGGGCCAGCGACAGTACCGCCAATCCACCGGTAAATCCGGATAAAAACAGGAGTACCAGCACGGTTGGAACTCGGATACCCACCGGGAGTCGGTCAACCAAGCGCGCCAATCCGAAGTGCAGAATCGACAGCGCAGAACTAAGGACGACCAGCGACCAGCCGAACAACACGATCGGGCTAATGTCCGGCAGGTATTGAACGAATCCGTTGATCGCCAAAACCGCAAGGATCAAAGCCAGGGTAAGCGGTTGACTCGATTCTCTGAGACGAAGGTGTGTGAGCAATGTGCGCCACTTGAACCGATATGAACTCGGGTCGAGTCGAACCACATCTATCTTGGGCTGGTTGGAGGCAAGGAAGGCGCTGAGCGGCCGAAGGGTGTCGTTGATCAGTGACTGCAGCTTGGTTAGCGCAGACTGCGGAGAAACCTCTAGTTCCGGTATTAGAGCGGTTTGTAGCATCGATTCAATCGTCGAAAGAGTGTCGGTTGCTTCGGCGGCTAAACGAGTCTCGCTTTCGGTAAGCAGGGTTTCTAGTTGCTGCTTAGTGGCGCTCAGATTCGCGCGCTTCGCGCCCCACTCGGCCTTGAGTCCGAAGGCAAAAGCCGACCAAGCTAAGCCGCTGGCGAGTACCAAGACGCCACCGAAAAGTCGATAAATAGAGAACCCGCTCGGTTCGATTCCGAAGCTGTACAAAGCGAATTGAAGGGTTAAACCGCGTGCTGCTCCGGCAAGGGCATAGCCGGCTACCGCTATCACCAGGCTCGGCAAACTCGGCTTCAGCCTTCGGGTTGCTGACCTAACCAGAAACAGCACGGCAATCATGGCAAGGTGGGCGGTGGCGACGCTCAAGATGCGGGCTGGTATCGAGCTTGGTTCAATTTCTGCTGAGCCCAGCGCGTGAGCAACCAAGCCGAAGGCAAGCGTCGACCAGAAAACGCCCGGCCCCAGAACATGTCTTCCGGTTAGTCTCGAATAGGCGAGTTTGAAGTCCACTAGTGCTCGCGGTTTGGAATTCCGGCGGCCTGAATAAAAATTCTGACCGCTTCGATGCGCGGGTTAATTTCGTCGGATGGCTGAATACCTAGGTTTTTGAAGGTTGTATTCAGCAGTTGCTCAACCGATGAGACCGAGGTGTCTCGACGGCGCGCAATCTCAGCATTGGTGAAGCCACTGGCGAGCAAACGTAGAGCCTCAATTTGGTTCTTGGTCAAGGCAGAAAGCGGTCGATCAGGGCGAAGGTCGTCACGCACCTGTGGGCGCTCGCCCAGCACGTTGTCGATAGCGTTCACGAGATACTCGGTGTTTCCGACCAGTTCTTTGCGCAGGAAACCGCAACCTGCCGGCAGGTCTTCCATCTTCAAACCGGCGGAGCGAAGGTCTGGGAATTTGGTCAAGAACAAAATCGCAATATCCGGGTGTTTCTTGGCAAGGATGTGCGCGATGTCAATGCCATTGGCGCCTGGGCCAAGGTCGATGTCTAGCAAGGCGATATCTGGATCAAAAGCTTCGATTTGGCGTTTGGCCTCAACCGCGTTGTTTGCCCTAGATGTTACGAAGTTAACCGATTCGAGAGTTTGCTCGAGCAGCGCGGAAACTAGTTGTTCGTCTTCGACGATGAGAACTCTTCTTGAACGACCTGGCATATTTCAAACCTAAGTCAGATATTGGCAATTAGGGGGCTAAACAGGGGATATCCCCAGGTGTTTTCCGGCTAGCCCAAGCTTCGCAGATGCGATCTTTTTTGCCACCTCAATGATCACCTTCGAGGCTGGGTCTTGGCTATCGCTGAGCACGATAGGCGCCCCGAGGTCAGACCCTTCACGCAGCGCGATCGACATTGGAATCTGCCCCAAAACCTGAACCGGTTCACCGGCTATGGCAGTCAGGCGAGCCGCAACGGCTTCGCCACCACCGCGACCAAACAGCTCTAGCTTGGTTCCGTCCGGCTGAATCAGCCAAGCCATGTTTTCGATGACCCCAAAGACTGCTTGCCCGGTCTGCAAACCGACCGAACCGGAGCGCTCGGCCACTTCGGCGGCCGCAACCTGCGGGGTGGTTACCACGATGGTTTTTGCGGTTGGCAATAGCTGACCAAGTGAGATAGCCACGTCTCCGGTTCCCGGCGGAAGGTCAACCAGTAAGAAGTCCAGGTCTCCCCAGAACACGTCGCACAAGAACTGTTCGATGGCTCGGTGAAGCATCGGTCCGCGCCAGGCGACCGGTTTGCTGTCCTCCAGGAACATGCCAATCGAAATCACCTTGACGCCATTGGCCGAAACCGGAGGCAAGATCATTTCATCGACGCGAGTTGGTTTGTCGGTCAGACCAAGCTGCCCCGGAATCGAAAAGCCGAAGATGTCAGCATCAATCAGGCCAACTCTGAAACCCTGATCGGCGAGCGCAACCGCCAAATTTGTGGTCACTGATGACTTGCCGACGCCGCCCTTACCCGAACCAACCAAGAACACCCTGGTCAGGGTCTCTTTGCCAAATGGGTTGAAGCGCGGTGGTTTTCCGTTTCGGAGTTTGGCCTTCAGTGCATCGCGTTCGACCTGTGACATCACTCCGAGCTGAACATCAACTTCGGTAACACCGACGACCCCGAGAACTGCCTCGCGAGTCTCGCGCTCGATTTTTGCTGAGGCAGGGCAACCGACCACGGTCAGCTTTACCTCAACAGTTGCCTTGCCGTCGACGAGTGAAACCTCGCCAATCATGTCCAACTCGGTGAGTGGCAGTCTCAGCTCTGGATCGATGACGGTGGCTAGCGCGCGATTAATCGCGTCTACGGTCATCCAGGATCTCTTTCAGAAGGTCGCGAAGTTCATCGCGAACGAAGTCTTTGGTTGCCATTTCTTCCATGGCGAGACGCAGAGCCACAACCTCTCGAGCAAGGTATTCGGTGTCTGCGAGGTTACGCTCGGCACGCTGACGGTCTTGCTCGAACTGAACGCGGTCGCGGTCATCCTGGCGATTCTGAGCCAAAAGGATCAACGGGGCAGCGTAAGAGGCCTGCATCGACAGAATCAGAGTCAACAGGGTGAAGTTAGTTGCGCGAGGGTCGAACTGGCTGCCCGATGGCATGAGGGTGTTCCAGGTTAGCCAGACCGCAACGATAACCGTCATCCAAATTAGAAACGAGCCGGTTCCCATCGCGCGTGCAAACGCTTCTGAGGCGCGACCGAAGTTCTCTTGATCGATCGAAATCTTTGGCAGCAGGCGTCGACGCTGGCCGATAGGGGCATCAAGGCGTCCGTTTGACTTAGCCATTAGTGACCCTCCTCTCGCCAGTCGTCAGGCAGTAGGTGGTCAAGCACATCATCAACGGTGACCACGCCGATTAGGCGGTTTTCATCGTCGATGACCGGCAAGGCCACCAGGTTGTAGTTAGCAAAGGTTCGGTGAATAACCGAAATGTGGGTGTCAGGCTTAACCGGCTCGAGTTCGGTGTCGAGCAGACTGCCCAGACGCTCGTGCGGCGGGTAGCGCAACAACTTCTGGAAGTGCACAACGCCTAGGTAGCGGCCGGTAGCCACCTCGTATGGCGGCAAGGTGACGAACACGGATGCCGCGAGCACCGGAGCCACATCCTTGCGACGAATTAGGGCCATGGCCTCGGCCACGGTGGCATCGGCGGCGCAGATAATTGGCTCGGTGGTCATCAGACCACCCGCGGTGAACTCGTCGAACTGCATCAACATACGAATGTCGTCAGCTTCTTCTTCGTCCATCAATTCAAGGATGGCCTCGGTGCGCTCTTCCGGCAGGTTGGCCATAAGGTCGGCTGCGTCGTCAGGCTCCATAAGATCGAGAACCTCGGCGGCACGCTCATCATCAAGCTCCGCGATGATGTCAATCTGCTCGTCTTCTGGCAGCTCTTCGAGAACATCGGCAAGACGCTCGTCATCAAGCTCTTCCGCGACCTCAATCATTCGCTCGTCTGGCAGGTCGAGCAGCGCGCTCGCAAGGTCGGCAGGGCGAAGTTCCGAGTAGGTGGCGATAAGTTGCTGAGCGCTCTGACCCTCTTCGGTCTTGGCTTCTTCGACAACCTGCTCCCAGGTGGCGAATAGGGTGGCTCCGCGCGCGAATGGCGAAGCTGAGGTCTTAGGGCGGCGAAGGAAAAGTTCTGAAACCACCCATTCGCCATTCTTTCCGAGCTCTACGGCGAGGTCGTCGATGCTTGCGCTGCCGCTGCCATCGAGCAGGCGAACCTTGCGTCCTAGAATTTCGGCGATGACTCGCACTTCTTGACCTCGCTGGGTAAAGCGGCGCAGGTCAATGAGGCCGGTGGTGATTACCTGGCCGGCAGAGATCGAGGTGACGCGTGCAATCGGCACGAAAACGCGACGGCGACCGCTGATTTCAACCAGCATTCCGGTGGCCTTTGGGGCTCCCGATTTACGGTACGAGACAAGAACGTCAATGACTTTTCCAACACGGTCACCCGCTGGGTCAAAGACGCCACAGCCAGCCAATCTGGCGATGAATACTCTCGTTGCGCTCACCCTTCAACCTTAGACGAGTGGCGAAGACCGTGCCAGAATGGATTTGTGAACAGTAGCCAAAGAAATCCCCGCCGCATTCCAGCATCCATGCCCAAGGGGCAGGTGATTGGAAAGTTCACTGAATACACCGAGGCAGTCGGCTTCGTTGAGACCCTAATCAACCACGGTTTTCCGGCTGGTTCGATTGCCATCGTCGGCAAAGACCTGCGCAGTGTCGAACGCGTGCGCGGCAAAATGACCTACGGGCGCATCGCCATCAGCGGTGCGATGACCGGATCTTGGTTGGGTCTAATCATTGGTCTGTTCCTGGCAACTTCCGCCACCCCAGACGCGAGCCCATCCACTGGTTCGACCTTCTCCACCGTGCTGATCGGCGCGGGTATCGGAATGCTAATCAACCTGTTGCGCTTCGGAATCGCCCGCAATCGCCGCGGCTTCATCAGCCAGTCGAGTGTTGTGGCGGGCAAGTACGAGGTTCAGGTGCCCGGCAATCTTTCAGAACAGGCCGAAAAGGCCATTGCCGACCACGAGAATCACGCTCACTAGGTTCTAGCGGTGCTTGGCCAGCCAGGCCTCGAGTTCATCAACCTTGCGCGGTAGTGCCGCGGTCAGATTTTCGACACCGGTTTCGGTCACCAAAACGTCATCTTCAATTCGCACACCAATGCCGCGGAACTCGGCCGGAACCAGCAGGTCATCCTTGTGGAAATAGAGGCCCGGTTCGATTGTGAAAATCATGCCCGGCTTCAGTTCTGCATCCATTGACATCTCACGACGAGCCTGAGCGCAGTCGTGCACATCCAAGCCGAGGTGGTGGCCGGTGCCGTGAACCATCCAGCGGCGGTGGTGCTGATTCTCCGGGTTCAGTGAATCCTCAACGCTACCCGGCAGGAAACCCCATCCGTGAGTCTTTTCCGCGATTACGCGCATCGCAGTGGCATGCATCTCTTTGAAGAGAACACCTGGCTTTGCCATTGCAAATACCGCGTCGGCGGCCTCGAGTACGGCCTCATAGATCTCACGCTGAAGCGGTGAAAACTTGCCATTGATCGGAATCGTGCGGGTTACGTCTGCGGTGTACAGGCTCTCAACCTCGACACCTGCGTCCAGCAGCAGAAGTTCGCCATCGCGCACCGGGCCGTTGTTGATTATCCAGTGCAGGGTGCAGGCGTGGTGGCCGGCCGCGGCGATAGTCTCGTAGCCAAGGTCATGGCCCTCGGCGCGCGCCTGGCTAAAGAAGGCTGTTTCGATTACACGCTCCCCGCGAGGGTGAGCCATAGCTTTTCCCAGGTTGGCGGCAACCTCTTCGAATCCCTTGATGGAAGCTGCCACTGCCTTTCGCATCTCGGCGATCTCGAAGGCATCCTTGACGAGGCGAAGTTCTGAGACGAATTCGGCGAGCGCTGCGTGCTCGAGGGTGATGTAGTTGTTCTCGAGCTGGCCCAAGAAGGCTTCGTATTCGCCGAGCGATCTGGTCTCGATGGCCAGAAGTTGACTGACCTCGGTCAGCGATGGGCGTTGACCAACCCAGAACTCGCCAATTGCTGAGTTGGCAAAAAACTCGGATGAACCCTTCCCTGCGGTTTCGCGAAGAAACAGGATGCTCTTGGTTGCCTCGGTGCGAGCATCGATAACCAGCACCGAGTCGGGCACGGTGTGAGCGCCCCAGCCGGTCAGGTGGGCGAAAGCCGAATGAGGGCGATAGCGGTATTCGGTGTCGTTTGAGCGGGTTGCCGAAGCACCGGCCTCAATCACGATTACTTCGCCCGCAAAAGCCGCTGCTACCTTGGCGCGACGCTGCGGGGTGAACTCGGTTACCGGTGACGCGGCCGCGGTTTCACTTGAGTCTTCGGCCCAACCCGAACCCATGTAATCAAGAAACGCTTGGCTGGTTGGGGTGCGAGAACGGTTGGCCCCAGGGTCTGGTTTGACGGCATCTTTGCTCATGGTTTCATTCTGCCAGTTAGTTTGGGCAACTCTGGTCGCGAGGTAATCTGGGCTAGATGATTATTGACCTGCACTCTCACTCCACTAGATCGGATGGCAAGGAATCGCCTACCGAGGTGTTTGAGCGTGCCGCGCTCGCCGGGGTCAACATCCTTGCCCTGACCGACCATGACACCACTTCGGGCTGGGATGAGGCTGCCACAGCGGCACAACGTTTGGGTCTCGGTTTCGTGCCGGGCATCGAGGTAACCACGCGTGCCAAGGTTCAGCGTGAAGGTCACACCAGATTCATTAGCGTGCACATGTTGGCTTATCTGCCCGACCCGAAGCATGCGGCACTCTCATCGGTGCTCGGCGACTCGGTGGCCATCCGCGAGACCCGGGCCCGCGCAATGGTAGACCTGCTGGCCAAGGATTTTGACATCACCTGGGATCTGGTTCTCGAGCAACTAACCGAGGGTGCGACCATTGGGCGGCCGGCGCTCGCCGACGCTCTCGTAGCCCTCGGAGTTGTTTCGCACCGCAGCGAGGCGTTTGAGTCGATCCTCTCGAAGCACGGCGGCTATTACATTCCGGCCGAAACCGCAGATGTGTTCGATGCCATCACTTTGATTCGTGAGGCCGGGGGAGTGCCGATCATTGCGCACCCACTCGGCGGTGCCCCAGACAACTTAGACCGCGGTGACCTGCCTCAGGAGCACTTCGAAAAGCTCATCGCTGGCGGTCTCGCCGGTTTCGAGGTGTATCACCGCGAAGTGCCACAGGTGGCTCGTGAGTGGCTGCTTGGTCTGGCAGATAAGCACGACCTCATAGTGACCGGTTCGAGTGATTACCACGGTGAACACGGCAAGCCGAACCGCCTCGGTGAAAACTCGACCACGCCCGAAATGTTCGAACGGATTCTGTCCCTCGGCTCCGGAGTCGAGGCTCAAATATGAGTTTGAAATGGTCGGCTGTCGCCCTAACCGCGTCGGGAATTGCGCTTCTGGCTCTGAGCAGTTTTCTTAGACTTCAGGGCGTCAATGAGGCGTTTCTAGGCGGATTCTTTTTGTTTCTCTCAGTTCCGGTTTGGCTTGTTGTTCTCGTGCGCTGGCTAATGGGTAAATAATCCAAGAAGAAGAAAACCCCGACCAGTGGCCGGGGTTTTCAAGTTTCTGCGAACTATGCAGGGCTTTTGCCTCCGCGAGTTCTTGTGCGGTTGCGAGTGCGCGGTGTTGCCGGGCGCTGGTGCTCGCCGCCGCCGTGAGTCTCTGCCTTCGGGGTTGAACTCTGTGCCGACTTGTCACCCTGAGGCTTGCGTTCGCCACGGGAGCGGTCTCCACCATTGCGGTTACGGTCGCCCGAGCCACCACGGTTACGGTCGCCGCCGCCAGAACCGGCGCGGTTTCCGCGAGGCTTCTCGTCGTCGCCAGGCTTCCAGCCCTCAGGGCGCTTCGACTTTGCGATGCGACCCTTGGTGCCGGCCGGGATGTTGAGGTCGGTGAATAGGTGGGCCGAGCTCGAGTAGGTTTCGGTTGGGTCCGGCTGACCAAACTCCAGGGCGGTGTTGATGTGGCCCCAGCGGGTTAGGTCTTCCCAGTCCACGAAGGTAACGGCGATGCCTAGGCGACCGGCACGACCGGTGCGGCCAACGCGGTGTAGGTAAGCCTTCTCATCTTCTGGAATCGTGTAGTTGATTACGTGGGTAACGTCGTCAACGTCAATACCTCGAGCAGCAACCTCGGTGGCTACCAGGATGTCCTTCTTGCCGGTACGGAAGGCGATCATCGAACGCTCGCGCGCTTCTTGAGTCATGTCTCCGTGCAGTGCAGTGGCGTTGAAGCCGCGGTCAACTAGCTCTTCTGAAACCTTTGATGCCTGACGCTTGGTCTTGGTGAAGATTACGGTCTTGCCGCGACCCTCGGCCTGAAGAATTCGGCCGACGACCTCATCCTTGTCTAGGGCGTGCGCACGGTAAACGAACTGCTTGATGTCTGCCTTGGTCTGGCCTTCATCCGGGTCGTTAGTGCGAATGTGCACCGGGCGGTTCTGATACTTGCGAGCCATGGTGACGATGGTGCCCGGCATGGTGGCCGAGAAAAGCATGGTCTGGCGGCCATCCGGGGTGTAAGCAAATAGACGCTCAACATCAGGCAAGAAGCCTAGGTCGAGCATCTCGTCGGCCTCGTCTAGAACCATGAAGCGGATGTTGCCGAGGTCGAGTAGTTTCTGCTTCGAAAGGTCGATCAAACGACCCGGGGTACCCACGATTACCTGGGCTCCGGCGTTGATTTCGGCAACCTGTTCCTCGTATGCCTTGCCACCGTAAATCGCAGCAACCATGGTCGAGCGGTTTGAAGAAGCTAGCTTCAGGTCGTCCGCAACCTGAATCGCGAGTTCACGAGTTGGAACCACGACGAGTGCCTTGGCGCCCTTTTCAGGATCCTTGCCGAGGCTCTGGAGTAGTGGAAGGCCGAAGCCCAAAGTCTTACCGGTTCCGGTCTTGGCCTGGCCAATAACGTCCTGTCCAGTTAGTGCAACTGGGATGGCCTGCTCCTGGATTGGGAACGGGCTGGTGATGCCTCGAGATTCGAGGGCTTCAACGATGTCTGCATCGATGCCTAATTCGGCGAAATTCAATAGTGCTCCTAAGTCTTGTCCAGTCTACTCGGCGCTTTTGGATTGCTTTAGGAGATGACTATTCTTGAAGCATGTTCGATTGGTTCAAACGACTTCGCTCCGGTGCCCGCAAGTTCACTCTGCCCGCCCGTGAAGAGCGTGCTGCTCGCAACACCGAGGCCATCGACCTAAAGCCTTATACCCCTGAACCAAAGGCCTATTTGGGGCAGCTCGCTTATCTTCAGCTGAGCCAGTTTGAGATTCTGACCAACGAACTCAAGTTCTCACCAAAAACTCAGTACAAGGCTGAGCTCTCTGAGGCCGCAGCCAAGAGTTTCGAAAAGTACCGCGCGATTTCAAAGAAGTTGGTCGGCTTAGGCGTAGATCCAACCGACGCGATGGAACCTTATGCCGAGCGCATCGAGACCTTTCACTCTCGCACCACCGGCAACAGCTGGCACGAAAGCATCATCAAGGTTTACCTGGTTTCGGGGCTATTGGACGACTTCTACCGCCGCCTAGCTATCGGTCTCGAGCCGGCTCTGCGCGCCGATGTCGAGAAGGCATTGAATGACAAAAAGTTCGAGGCTTTTGCGAAGCGCGTATTGCTCGAGTCGATGGAAGCAGACCCTAAACTCGCCTCGAACCTTGCGCTGTGGGGCCGTCGCCTGATGGGTGATGTGCTTCTTGAGTTGCGCGGAGCATTCGATAACCGCAAGTTGGCGGGATTTCCGAAGACCAAGAAGTTGACCGCTCAGGAAGAGCGCGATTTGAACCTAGCGGCCTATTCGAAAATCGAACCGCTGATCTCTGAGCTAATTGGAGCTCACACCGTGCGCATGGATGCGCTCGGTCTTACCGCGTAAAAAAAGTTGTTGTTAGGCTCGCTTGTTGCTTAGCCAGCGAGTACCGATAACCATCGCTGCCGGCATCGCGAGCATCACGATTACCCAAATCCAAGCCTGGTCGTAGTGCATTCCGCACCAGGTCAACACCGCCCAAGCGAGCGCACCCTTGGTCAGGGCGATTGCACCCGGCACCAAAGAGCCGATCTTCTTCACATCAATGCCCAGGTAAGGCGCTACCAGGCCGAGAATGGCCGCGTAAACAAGGATGAAAGCTAGTTCCATTAGGCGATGAACCCCACACGTCGAGTTTCTTCGGCGCCGATTTCTACATAACCCAACGCCTCGGTCGGAACAATGTAAAGGCGACCCTTGCTGTCTGAAAGCTTGAGCACCTTGGCTCCGCCTTCTAGGACGGCAGCAACGGCATTAGCAACCTCAGATGCAGTTTGTTCTGATTCAAAACTGATTTCGCGTCCGCTGTCGCGGATACCGATCTTTACATCCATGATTGACCTTTCGTTGTCTGTGAATAGATTACGCCAATGGCATGCGGTTGTCTGCGCAAATAATGTCTGTTGCACAGGGTAGTTTTGACGGCATGACAGAGATGCGCTTTCAACCTGTGGCCCTAGCCGCATCGGTTGAACAACATCTGCTGTCGAAAAGCCAGCAGGCGGTTTCGGCGCTCGCACCTTCGGCCGTCGCTGCGGTTTTTGGGTCACCAGGCTCAGGCAAAACCGAAGCCGTGAAGGCCCTGTTTGCCAACTTGGTCGAGGGTTTGAACTCGGCCGAAATCTTGGTGTTGGCCGCCAATCGCGAGAGCGCGAATGCCTTGCGCGATGAGCTAGCCTTGGCGTATCAGGGGGCAACCCCCGGGCCGCTGGCTCGAACGCTAACCTCGTTTGCATTTGGCGTTCTCCGTCTAAAGGCTCTCAAGGATGGGCTAAAGCTGCCAGAGCTAATCAGCGGTAGCGAGCAAGACCGATTGCTCTCCGAGGTGATTGCCGAGGTGGTCGCTGAAGGCCTACCCGAGGTTTCAGAGTCTTGGCCGGCTCAGTTCAACTTGCAGGTCGTGCAACTCTCGGGTTTTCGGGCCGAGTTGCGAGACTTCATTACTGTATGTCTCGAGCACGGCATCAATGTTGCCGAGCTTCGTGCACTGGCCAGCGAACATCAAAGACCCGAGTGGTCGGCCTCGGCGTTTTTCTTCGAAAAATACCTGGCCAAGGTTTCAACCGATGAATACTTCGGTCGATACGACGCATCTTCGCTATTGCGTCTGGCCGGCCAATGGCTAACCGCCCATGTCGAGTGGCCTTCTGAGATTGCCAATATTCGAACCATCATTGTCGATGATGCCCAAGAACTCACCCCGGCGGCCATGCGCTTGCTTCGCATCCTGGCTGGTTCGAACCGTGGTTTGATTCTCGTCGGAGATCCAGACTCATCGACTTTAGGTTTCCGTGCTGCTGATCCAAGGGCAATGGCGAACCTCGCCGACGAGGTCGCTGCTGCTAGGTCCGTCAAAGTGGAGTCGCTCTTTCTCGAGCCCAACTTTTCCCCGCGACCATCTGACCTTTCCGAGGTCTTGAATCGGGTTAATCGCCAGATTGACACGGCGAGGGCCGGCCGTCAGCGCAAGGCGTTGGCCGTGAATCTTGGTGAACCCAAGGTCGGCCCAGAAGCCGATTTAGTTGACGCCGCTAGCGAGTCAGGTGTTGAGGTCCACGTCTTCAATCAATCCACTTCGGAGTTAGCCTGGCTCTCTCGAAAGTTGCGCGAACTTCACCTGTTCGAGGGCTATGCCTGGGCCGAAATGGCAGTGGTCGCGCGTTCACGAGCTAACCTCGAATCTCTCGCAGCAGCATTGGCAAATGAGTCGGTTCCGGTTCAAATCCTCGGCGCGCAATCTGCACTTCGCGACGAGTTTGCCTCGCGCAGCCTGTTGCAGTTAGCCGACCTAGCCCTGAACCCTCGCAAGATAGAGCCAGCATTTGCTGTCGAGTTGTTGAACTCGGTGTTCTGTGGCCTTGACACCTTGGGCGTTCGCCGACTTCGCCGTTCGTTGCGACGCGAAGAGCTTTTGGCAGATGGTCTTCGAAACAGTGACGAACTGCTAGTTGCCTTGTTTGAGGCACCCGGCACGCTGGCGACCATTCGTGGTGCCGAGGCCCGAAAGGCCGAGCGCTTTTTGAAGTTGCTCGCTCAGGGCGAAGAGATCGCGAGTGACCCAGAGAAGAGCATTGAAGACCTGCTCTGGCACCTGTGGTCCGGCAGTGGCCTCGATAAAACCTGGCAGATTCTCTCGTCGGGGGTGGGCGAGGTTGCCCTACAGGCAAATCGCGATCTCGACGCGATTGTTGCCCTGTTTGCCGCCGCCAACCGATTCGTCGAACGTAACCCGAACGGTGAGCCTAGGGTGTTTGTCGCGCAGCAGCTCGCTCTCGGTTTGCCCGAAGACACTCTCGCGTTAAATGACTCTTTTGCGCAGCGAGTCACCCTGGCTACGCCTTCTGGTTTGATCTCACGCAGATTCAAGGTCGTGGCTCTGCCGCAATTAATTGAGGGAGTTTGGCCAAACCTTCGTCCGCGTTCTTCTCTTCTGGGTGCCACGGTGTTGGACGCCTTGCTCACCGGTCGCATCGATCAGGTCACTGCAGTAACCAAGTCAGAGCTGCCTGACGAATTGCGAATGCTTTATAAGTCGATTGGTGCCGCAAGCGAAAAAATTCTGGTTTCGTCAACCGACTCGGAAGACGAGCAGATCTCACAGTTCATCGGCCTAATCAACGGCTCGATTCCAGAGGTCGAGGGTTATTCGGCAAGCCAACTCACCCTTCGAGGAATGGCGGGTTGGCTCCGTCGCACACTCGCAAAATCGAACTCCCTGGCCGAACTCGATTCGGCGGCTTTAGGCTTGGCAAGACTAGCGTCGGCCGGTGTCGCCGGAGCTCATCCCGATGCCTGGTATGGAATGTTGGCGCTCTCTACCAACGAACCGCTAGTTGACTTTGATGACCCCGAAGCGCAGGTTTGGCTTCGCCCGTCTCAGCTCGAGAACTTCGCCAAGTGCCCGCTGCACTGGTTCCTCAACGCTCACGGTGGTGGCGACACCACCTTCTCGGCCAACCTTGGTTCTCTAGTGCACAAGGCGCTCGAACTCGGCGTCGACCTCAACGAAGATTCGCTCTGGGGTTTGGTTGAGTCAAAGTGGCACACGCTGAGTTTTGAATCGGCTTGGCTGGAAGAAGCCGGCGAAAGAAAAGCCAAGAAGATGATTTCCAACATGGTTCAATACCTGCGCAAGTTCGACGCCGAAGGCGCCAAGGTCATTGGGCGAGAGGTCAACTTCGAATTTGAGACCGGCCGAGCTCGCATACGTGGTCAGGTCGACCGGCTCGAGCTTTACCCAGATGGTCGCGTGATGATTGTTGACCTCAAAACCGGTTCGAAGCTCTTATCGGGTGAAGAAGCCCGAACTCACGCGCAGCTAGGTCTATATCAACTGGCCTTCGAAAACGGAGCATTTGCAGACCTGCCTGAGATCGACGCCAACACCGAACTTGCGGGAGCCAAACTACTGTTGGTCGGCACCGGCGACAAGCCGGTCGAGCGCAACCAGCCGGCGCTTGCCGAATCGCCCGAAACCAAACTGGAATTCGATCGCCTCATTGAGGCCGCCACTTCGGGCATGGCTATGACCGATCGAGTTTTTATTGCTCAGGTCGATTCGCACTGCACGAATAGCAACGAGTTCGGCAGCTGTCAGATTCACTTAACCAAAGCGGTGTCTTATGGTGGCTAACCAAAAGTTCACGGCAAATCAGGTTTATGCGGTGATCAAGCCTTTCACGCTGACTCCTGAGCAAGAAGCAGCAGTTCAGCTGGCGCCTATCGATTCACCATCGCTCGTCGTTGCCGGTGCTGGCAGTGGCAAAACCGAGCTCATGGCGGTTCGAGTGCTCTGGCTCGTGGCAAATGGATTCGCACGTCCAGAAGAAATTCTTGGGCTCACGTTCACTCGAAAAGCGGCAGCCGAACTATCAAAGCGAATCTACGAAAGTCTGCTCAAGCTGCGTGACAGCGAACTCTGGCCAACAGATCTCGAGTATGACTTCTCGCCGCCAAACATTTCGACTTACAACTCCTACGCAAATAGCTTGTTCCGTGACTTTGCACTCGCCATCGGATACGAACCTGAGGCTGCCCTGCTCACCGAAGCGGCCGCCTACCAACTGGCGCGTGAAGTGGTTGTTCGCCAGGGATCAGAGGTTGACAGCCGCCTGACCGACCTTGACGTAAACCTAAACCCGCTCATCGACGCGGTCTTGGCCCTTGCTCAAGAGATGAATGACAACATCGTCACCGCGCAACAGGTTGAAGACCTGATCGAAGGTGTCTTCTCGGCGCTAAGCGACCTTCCGAAAAAAGCCGGATCAGGTGACACTACGCAGTTCGCCTACATGACCGACATTCTCAAACCACTGATCTCGACCCCCGTTGTTGCCAAGCTGGCCGAGGCATACATCCTTGAAAAGCGTAGACAAGGTTATGTCGATTACAGCGATCAGGTGGCCCTGGCCGAGCTTGCAGTGCGAGAGGTGCCGGCCGTTCGAGAGCGCGAGCGCGCGAGTTTCACCCAAATCTTGCTTGATGAATATCAAGACACTTCGTTCTTGCAGACTCGTCTATTGAAGAACTTGTTCGCGGGCAGTTCGGTATTCGCTGTTGGTGATCCAAATCAATCGATTTACGGCTGGCGTGGTGCTAGTGCATCGAACCTTAGCCAATTCCACGAAGACTTTGAATCCGGCGACCAGGCCGCTAACTTCACGCTGTCTACTTCATGGCGAAACCCAGCCTCGGTTCTCGACCTTGCCAACCGACTTACTGGTGACCTCAAAGTGGTTACCCTGCAACCGCGCGAAGGTGCATCTGCCGGGCAGATTTCGGTCAAGTTCGAACAAGACATGAACCAAGAGGCCGCTAGCGTTGCGGATTGGTTTAAAAACAAGATGCGCGGCGATGCCACCGGAGCACTGCTCATGCGCAAGCGAAGCCAAATGGCCCTGTTTGTCGATGCCATGCAGTCGGTCGGGCTTGAGGTTGAAGTCGTCGGTCTTGGCGGCCTGCTCGAAATGCCTGAGGTGGTTGACTTGATCAGCGCATTGCGAGTCATTCACTATCCAGAAGCAGGCTCCCAGCTGATTCGCTTGCTTACGGGCCCGAGGTGGCGCATCGGCGCGAAAGACATCGAGCGACTACACCGCTATGCGAGCCGATTGGCGAAGCCGGTTGAAGAAGACTTTCGTCTGCGTCAACAGGAGGGGCTTGCCAAAGAAGACGCCGTTTCATTGGTCGATGCGCTAGACCTCCTGCTTGACGAGAGAAACCCCGAGAAAATCGGGTTCAGCGATCAGGGTTTGCCGCGCCTGAAGGATACCGCGCACACGCTTCGAAACTTTAGGCGGCGCACTGGAATGCCGCTGGTCGAGTTTGTTCGAGTTGTCGAGCAAGAACTTTGGTTAGACATCGAAGTGGCAGCCAACCCTCGTCGCAAAAACCCGATGGCCCACCTAAATGCTTTTGCAGCCGTGGTCTCAAATTACGCCTCGAATAACAATCGTCCACACCTCGGAGCCTTCCTCGAATGGCTTGAGTTCGCCGACGAGCGCGAGCGTTTCGAGATGCCAAGCACTAACCCAGAGAAAGGTGTGGTTCAGGTTCTGACAATCCATGCCGCCAAGGGGTTGGAATGGGATAACGTCTGCGTTGCCAATCTCGTCGAGGGTGACTTTCCAGGTGAAGGCAAGGGTGGCACCGGTTGGCTGGGCATCGGGCGCTTGCCCTACCCGCTTCGAGGCGATAGTGACTCTCTACCCGAATGGCAATACCGCGGCGTAGACAGCCAGCCCGCAGCGAAGCAAAGTCAAGAAGAATTCAAGCGTGCTGCGAAGGCCCATCAGTTGCTCGAAGAATACCGACTTATTTATGTTGCGGTGACCCGCCCTAAGGCCGAGCTGCTGCTAAGCGGTTCGTATTGGAAACCTGGCAATAAGAAACCTCGTGAGGCATCGAGATTCCTGCTCACCGCCCTCGAGCTCGAGGACTTGAAAGAGGTTTCTCTTCCAGAACTCGATCAAGAAGAGAATCCACTCGAAGCGGCGTTGAAGTTTGAAAGTTGGCCACTCGATCCGCTTGGTGAACGTCACCGTTCCGTGGTTGAGGCTGCCCGCGACCGCACTCTTTCGGCGATTGAGGGCATGGCAGAGTTGAAGACTGGGCTAGCTTTCGGTGACAAGGTGCAGTCAGACATCGACCTGCTGCTTGCCGAGCGTGATGAGTCGCTCGCCTCAACTCAGGTTGTCCCATTGCCGGTGCGTGTTCCGGCTTCGCGATTCAAGGATTTCGTCGCGGATCTACCTGGTTTGGCCGAACGCTATCGACGTCCAATGCCGCAAGAGCCCTATAAGCAAACTCGCAACGGAACCCTGTTTCACTCTTGGGTGGAGGCTCGATTCGGGCAAGAGCACCTGGTTGAAGATCTAGATTCGGCAGATTCGCAGCCAACCGAGTTTGACCTCGAATCAATCAAACAACTTCAGGCTAACTTCGAGGCTTCGCGTTGGGTATCACTCGAACCTCTCGAGATCGAGCGAGAGATTCAGTTAACCATCGAGGGCAACACTTTCATATGCAAACTCGATGCGGTGTTCGCGACCGAAACCGGTGTTGAAATCATCGACTGGAAGACCGGTAAGAAGCCGAAAGATGCCAAGGATGAAGGACTTCGCGCGCTTCAGCTGGCTCTTTATCGAATGGCCTATGCCCGCTTCAGCGGAATACCAATTGAACGAATCGAAGCTAGCTTCTATTTCGTAGCCGACGATGTTGAGGTCAAGCCGCAGAAACTGCTAAACGAACACGAGCTGCTAGACCTGTGGCGAAAAACAATTTCGAACTAGAAGAGTTCGTTGTCCGACTTCTCAGGCAGTTCGATTGGTCGAGTCTTGTCATCCACGTAGCCAGAGCGCTCGACTGCCTGATCTTCCGCGGCAATCTCGTCTAGCTCAGCATCCTCGGCAATCACATCGATTGGAGCGGTCTCGAGAGAAACTTCTTCGTCGGCAACTTCGGTAACAGTCTCGGTGATTTCGATGATTTCAAACTCATCATCGTTCTCAATCGAAACGAAGGTTTCTGCATACTCTTCGATGATGGGCTCGGCAACAATCGGGGCGATTGGTGCGGCAGTGAGTCGACCAATCGCACCAGCCTCGACATCCTGGGCCAGGGTCTCAAGCATTTCAACCGCATCGTCAATGATCGACTGGTCGCCCTTGTAGACACCGTGCATGAGCCAGCGTGCTCGTTCGTACTCGCTGTAAAGCACCGCGCGCTGGCGAATCGAAGCGTCAACACCGGGGCGGTTAGCGCTGTATGCGGCCAAAACTGCATCGGCGAATGGGTCGTTTTCGGAGCCCAGAATCCAAGCGAGGTCTTCAGCAGGGTCACTAATTCTCAAACTGCTCCACGCCAAGATGCCGGCAACTTGGCGGCCATCCTCTTCGAGCACTGTGTCACCGTTGAGCGCTCCGTGAACCACGGTCGGCTGAAAGCGGAACAGGCTCGGGTCTTCAAGCACCGCTTCCCAGCGAGAAAGCAAAATCGGTGGCACTTTGCCGGTCGACGCGAATCTGTCGAGTTCCGCTGTGCGCGCCTTCAAGATGTCTTCAGGCTGAAACTCTGGCAGGTGGGCGTTTTCTACGGTAGCCAGAGGAAGCTTGTGAATCGCGGCAATCGCAAGACCGATATTTCTGGCCAAGTCTGATTCGCCACTGACAGAACCCACATCAATTGGGCTTCCGTAGACAAAGTCAAAAATCAGTGCACGGGCACCCTTGTCATCCTTGGTTTCGCCGATGAGGCTGGTGATTTTGAATGGCAGCGCGGCGCGCCCCTCGGTACCCAATGCGCGCAGGGCCTGAAGCTCAACCTCTTGCTCGGTGCCGGCCGACTGAGTGTTTGCAATTCGAACTACATAGTGCTCGCCAGTGGTCGCGGTCAGCAGGGCGGTGTCAAATGCGCCGTCAGCGCCTGCGTTCAAGCTCTTTACCTGAACGAAATCGAGGTGACGAACAGCGTCCTTAGCTAGCGCAGCTAAAATCAAGGGAGATTTGGCCATGTATTTCAGGGTAGACAAAAACTTGCCAATCGCACTGCACCGCCACGCCCCGACGAAGGAAGACAAGATGCACGAACCGCTCAGCCTTCCACTGGCACGCTCTGCTGTCGACCGCGATAACGTGGCGCGAAGCATCCCTGATTTCCTGAATACCCTTTGGAGTGATGACACCGCTCGGGTGCTGGTTCTTTCCGATGGCAAAACCCTGCTCGAGGGCCCTGTCGATGCGCCGACCCCAGCGCTTCGACTTTTGACCGTCGGCCTGCTTGCCGAACTCCTTGCAGAAAACAACATTGAGCAAGACGCCTACCTCGGTTTCAGTGTTGAAGCTCAGGGCGAGGTTCCGGCCGGCACCAGAATCATCCTTGCCGTTCTAGACGCCGCAGCTGCCAACGCGCTAGAACCTGACCCAGATGCGTGGCACGGTCTCAGGCGAACCGGTGCAGGCCTTAGTGCGCGAGATGCTGGTCTATATGCAGAGGCTTTGGCCTTGGCCAACTGGCATGAAACGCATCTGTATTGCCCGCGATGCGGCCAGGCTACCATCGTCGAAGAGGCTGGTTGGGTGCGCAAGTGTGTGCTCGATGGGCACCAGATTTTTCCCCGAACTGATCCGGCAATCATCGTCAGTGTCGTTGACCAGCAAGATCGCATTTTGCTCGGCTCTCAAGGCGTGTGGGAGGAAAACCGTTGGTCGATTCTTGCCGGCTTTGTTGAACCCGGAGAATCTCTTGCCGCTGCCGTCCAGCGCGAAGTCTTCGAAGAGTCCGGTGTTCGAGTTATCGCTCCCGAGTATCTCGGCAGCCAGGCCTGGCCTTTTCCCTATTCGCTGATGGTCGGCTTCACCGCCAAGGTCGACCCATCTCACGCCGACCTGCCGTTGAATCCAGACGGTATCGAAATAGAAAAGTTGCGGTGGTTCAGTCGCGATGAAATCCGCGCGGAAGCAGATTCTTTGCTCTTGCCGGGAAAACTTTCCATCGCGGGTGCTTTGATCGAGCATTGGTATGGGGGTCCGATTGGATCCTGAGCTACTCCTCGATAATCTCGACCCAGAGCAGCAAGAGGCCGCTCGTTCGCTCGTGGGGCCAACCTGCATCCTTGCCGGTGCGGGCACGGGCAAGACCCGAACCGTCACCCATCGCATCGCCTATGGAATCGCTAAGGGTTACTTTGCTGCCAACCGAGTGCTGGCCCTGACCTACACCAACCGTGCCGCCGGTGAACTACGTGCCAGACTGCGACAACTTGGAATCGGTGCGGTTTCGGTAAAGACTTTCCACGCTGCGGCTCTCGCTCAACTCGATTATTTCTGGCCGCAGTTCGCCGGTGTCCCGGCTCCGACCGTGCTCGACTCCAAGGCTTCATTGATCGCCAAGGTCGCCGAAGCCAAGCAGATTCGACTCGAAACCGGCGGAGTGAGAGAGCTTGCCTCCGAAATTGAATGGCGCAAATTCTCGATGCTCAGCATGGATGAGTATGCCGCCGTCGCTGCAAGTCGCCCGAAGGTTGCCGGACTAAGTGCGGCTAAAAACGTCGAGCTGCAGCAGGCCTACGAAGACGCCAAAATTAAGGCCCAGCGGATCGACTGGGAAGATGTGCTCGTGCTCACCCTCGGCCTACTGAGGGCCGAGCCTCGCGCGCTGGCTCACGTTCACCAGCAATATCGCTTCTTCACCGTGGATGAGTACCAGGACATTTCGCCGCTTCAGCACGCACTTCTGGACGCTTGGCTGGGGGAGCGCAGCGAACTCTGCGTGGTTGGTGACCCAAACCAAACGATTTACTCGTTCACCGGCGCGAGCAGCAGCTATCTGCAAAACTTCGCCAAGACCTATCCCGATGCCAATGTCATTCAGCTGACGCGAAACTATCGTTCTACGCAGCAAATCGTTAACTTCGCAAACCGGCTCACCGAAGAGAGCGGCTTTGTCGAACCTCTCCAATCGCAGGGCCCCGTCGGTCTAGCCCCTCGAACCATTGCTTTTGCCACAATCCAGGATGAGTGTTCAGCGGTGGCAGCCGCGATTAAGAACAAGATCGATCAAGGCATCAAAGCCAGTGAGATCGCGGTGCTTTATCGCGTGAACGGCCAATCCGAAGCCATTGAAAATGCACTCGCGCAGGCGGGCGTCGATTATCAGGTTCGAGGTGGCGAGCGATTCTTCAATCGAGTCGAGATTCAGGCCGCGATACGAGCCATCCGAGCCGAGGCCGCAGTGAAAACCGATAAGCCGGTCTTTCAGGCCGTTTCTGAAATCTGTCGCTCACTTGGCTGGTCAACGCAGCCGCCGAGCGAGCCGGGAGTACTTCGAGAAAAATGGGAATCGCTCAACTCGCTTTTGGCCATCACGGATGAGTTGCCGCCCGGTGCAACTATCGTCGACTTTGCAGTCGAGCTAGACGAGCGTCAACGTTCGCAGCACGAACCGGTCAAAGCGGCGGTTACGCTCTCCACCATTCACGCTGCGAAGGGGCTGGAATGGGAGATAGTCCATATGATCGGTCTGACCGAGGGATATCTGCCGATCAGCTATGCCACAACCGAGGCAGAAATTCGCGAAGAAAAGCGACTCATGTATGTCGGCATCACGCGAGCTAAGGCGGAAATCACGCTCACCTGGGCGAAGCGGGATGCGACCTCTACCAGAGATCGTGAACCATCGCGCTTCTTCAATCAGCTACTAGCCCGCGGCTAGTTCGGGGCTTGGCGACACGAACAAGCATCGTGTTCTGCCCAGCGAAACTCGGTCACCACACCGCTTGCCAAGTGAAGTTGGTAGCCAACCCGCTCCTTCTCGGTCTGCGCAAATCCACCAACGTCGTCGAGGTGGCTGAGTATTTTTTGCACCGCCAAGCCAGCGCAGAAAAGCCGGCTGGCTGAATCGTCGAGCCGACTATGACTGGCTACCAATTGACTCGCCATAACCGGCCAGCTCGGATCTTGATCGGTTCGTGCCTGTTCAAGGCAATAGAGACAGGCTCCTCTTCCGGGAACCACCAGCGGACTAACCGCGGCCGCATGAGCGTCGAAGGTGATTGCCAGGTGGGGCACATCTCGGTTAAGCCATTGCACGTAGCGTCGCGGTTCTATGGCATTCTGCGCAATGATCGCCGCGCAGTCGATGGCTTCAAGGTTTCTAGAGGTTAGTTGCTGGCCGGAAACCACCCGCATCTGATTTGGGGAGCTCGCGAGCATTTGTTTGACGGCTTGGATTTTGGGCTTGCCCAGCAGTTGACTCGGGTAGGAGCTTGGGCCGAGGTCTTGAGTCTCAACCGAGCTTTGATCGTGCGTGACCAGCCTGCCCACCCCGGCCGCCGCTAGCCCGAGCGTCAAGGCAAGCCCGGTTCCCGATAGATCATCGACGTGCACCGTTCGAAACCGCCTTGCCATCAACACGGTCGCACCATCCGAGGCGCTCACTAGGCTGGCTCGGATGATCTCGGAAAACGCCCCGGCCACAAAGTCCTCGGTTAGCGAATCCGATGAGGGCTTGGTGTCCTTGAGAAGTAGCGGACCGAGAGATTCGACCAAGCGGTGACCCTCAACCTGGTCGACCCCAAGATCGTCAAGCAGATTGGGCAGGTGCTTATCGGCGATGCCTCGATAGAGAGCCCCGATGAGCCTTTCTTGGGCTGGGCTAAGTGAATTCAAGATAATTTTTTGTTCCCCGATGCCGATTTGGAGGCTCTCGAGATCACGCCACAGGGCAGCTTGGTGAGGGTTTATTCGAAGCATTCACCGAGTGAAGCAAAGCCTGGATTAGCCCGCTCGAGTTATCCCCAAATTAGTCGCCCAGCAGGTCTCGCAAAGCCTGATCTAGGTCGTCTCCCTGCGCTCCATTTGAGCCAAGTTTTTCGATCAGGGCCGAAGCATCCAGGATGTCTTCCTCGCGTGGAAGCAGGTCGGGGTGATCCCACAGTGAATCGCGGCGTTCGCTGCCGACCGCTGCACCAATGCGTCGCCACATCTCTGCCGCCTCGCGCAATCTTCGTGGTCGAAGTTCAAGCCCGACAATCGTGCCAAAGGTTTGCTCTGCCGGCCCGCCGGTGGCTCGGCGACGTCGAACTGCCTCAGCGAGAGCGTTGGACTTCGGAAGAAGTTTGGTGGCCTCTTCGGTCACAACATCCACCCAACCTTCGATCAGTGCGAGCATCGTCTCGATGCGGTCGAGTGCGTGCTGCTGGTCTTCCGAACGAGGTGCGATAAAAGCTCCGGTTTGGAGAGCTTTCTTTAGTTCATCCGGGTTGGTGGCGCTGAAATCTTCGGCGATTTCATTGATGCGATCGTTGTCAATCTTGATGCCGCTCGCGTAGTTTGCGATCTGTCCAACGATTGAATCTCGCAACCATTTGCTGTGCTTGAAAAGCCTGGTGTGCGCCATCTCTCGAGTGCCTAGGTAAATGTAAGCCTGGTCGGATTCAATCTCCAGACCCTGAATGAATGCGGCAAGATTCTGGGGGACCAGTGCCACCCTCTGGTCTTGGAAGATTGGAAGACCGATGTCTCCGCCCGAGATTACCTCGGCCGACAGTTTGCCGAGGGCTTGACCCAGTTGCATTGCGAAAAGCGCTCCGCCCGCCGATCGCATCAGACCACTGGCGTTGCCAAGAATTGAAGAAAGCTCTTCCGGTGCGTTATCCCTCAGGTTTTGTGCAAGGGCCTCGCTCATACGGTTGGCAACCGGCGAAGACAGCGCTTCGAAAAGTGGCATTGCGTCGGCGACCCAAAGTTCGCGGGTCAGAAGTTTTGGCTCGTTATTTAGCCCAGGCATCGCGGTGGCCTGGTCAAGCCAAAGTGTTCCGATTGCAAGTGCATCGCGAATGGCTTTTCGAGCGTCTTCGCTGACACCTTGAGCGCCCTCTCTTGCGATGCCTTTGGCTTGGTCGGTGGCCAGCTTCCAATTCACCGAGCCATCGGCGTTATCTTGACCACCCAGGGCCGCTTGAAGTTGCTCAACCATCTTGGCGATTAGTTTTGGGTCGTCGGGTAGGCCGGCGGCCTTGGCTAGCTCTGCGGCATCGCCGCCCTGGCCGGCCATAAAGTCCTTGAGAAACTTTTCGAAGTCTTCTGGGTTCATGAAGTCAACGCTAGACCTTCATGCCTGAGAATCTCCTGCATAAACACCCCGCTAGGGTGCTTGTTCGCCCAAAGCGTTGCGCCGGTTGATTGAGTTTTATGGCGTAACTCAAGCAGAGTCATAGGCTTAACCCGATGTCTACTAAATCTCGCACCCGCAAGCTTGCTGGCATGGGCTTTTTGGCCCTATTCATGGGTTGCCTGCTGGCGCTGGTCTTTTTGCCGACCCCTTACGTAATCGAACGGCCGGGGCCGGTTTTTGATGTGCTCGGGCAAGACCGCGGCGTTCAGGTCATCAACATCGAAGACGCCAAATCTTATCCGACCACCGGCAAACTCGATGTTCTGACCGTAAGCGTGGTCGGAAACCGTGAGGACACCCCGAGTTGGGCAGAACTAGGTATGGCTTGGCTTGATCCAGCCCAGGCGATTGTTCCGCTGGATGTTATGTACCCGCCAAACGTCAGCACCTCTCAGGTGAATGCCGAATCGAGCGCGATGATGGAGGAGTCTCAGCAGGATGCCATCGCGGCTGCACTAACGAAATTGGGTTACACGGTCCCATGGCACGTGTATGTAAGTGAAGTTTCCAAGGGCAGCGCGTCTTCGGGCAAGTTAGTGGCCGCCGATTTCGTGATCAAGATCAACGAGATTGCCATCAAAGATATCGACCAAATGAGAACCGTCATCAACGCGCAGGCTCCGAGTGGGCCGCTGAAGGTTGAGGTCCTGCGAAACGGCGTGAAAACCGTCGAGACCATAACTGCTCAAAAAGACAAGGATGGCAAGTACCGCCTGGGCATCCTTGCCGGCTACAAGTATGACTTCCCAGTGAAAATCAAACTTCAGCTCGGAGATGTGGGCGGCCCAAGCGGCGGAATGATGTTTGCCCTTGGAATCATTGACCGTCTGACCCCTGGTCAGCTGACCGGGGGTAAGCACATCGCCGGAACCGGAACCATCGATCCTGCGGGCCACGTTGGCCCAATTGGCGGTATTCGTCACAAGCTTTTCGGCGCAGCGCGAGCCGGCGCCACACTCTTCCTGGCTCCCGACTCGAACTGCGATGAGGTCGTCGGTCACGTTCCTTCGGGGTTGACCGTCGTCAAGGTGAGCACGCTCAGCGAAGCGAAATCTGACCTTGAAAAAATCGCCACCGGAACCAACCCAGCAACCTTACCTACCTGCACCGCCAAGTAACCGAGGACATAATGAGCAACGCATCAAATACCCGCCGCCGAATCTCACCGTTTCGACTTTCGGTTCTCCTGGTCGTCATTGCCGGTATCGCATTCGCCGGTTATGCCAGCGTTCTGACCGATTTCTTGTGGTTTGACCAGCTCGGATTCTCGAGCGTGTTCTTCACTCAGATTGCAGCGCAGGTGGGAATGTTCCTGGTCGCGGCAATCGTGCTCGGCGGAGTTTCTGGCCTGAGTCTGACCCTGGCTTATCGCAGCCGACCGATCTACCTAAAGTTCCCTGACGGCGGAGACCCGTTCGGGGTATACCGCGAGCTAATCGAGCAACTTCGGAAGGGCGTAATGATTGGCCTTCCAATCCTGCTCGGAATTTTCGGTGGCGTCGCGGCGGTCTCAAAGTGGGACGTGGTTTTGGCTTGGCTAAACCGCACCTATACCGGTGAAGTAGACCCTCAGTTTCACTTAGACATCTCCTTCTACTTCTTTGACCTGCCTTTCCTGACCTCAATCACCACCTTCGCCTCGGCGACCGTCTTGATCTCTGGTTTGCTCGCCGCTTTTGTGCACACCGTGTTCGGTGGAATTCGATTCAATGGCCGCAAATCCACCATCACCAAGGCGGCCCGCATCCAGGTTTCGATCATGGCCGCGCTATACCTGCTCATTCAGGGCGCCAGTCTCTGGCTTGACCAATACAAGACCATGACCAACGCTTCTGGCCTCTACACCGGTGCCACCTACGCCGACGTAAATGCGGTAATCCCTGGTTTCCAGATTCTTGCCATGATTGCCGGCTTGGTTGCCCTGCTTTTCTTGGTCACAGCGGTGATCGGTCAATGGCGTTTCTCAATCATGGCTACCGGTCTCATGGTGGTCAGCTCCATCATCCTTGGTGGTCTTTACCCTTGGATTGTCCAGACTTTCCAGGTCGGCCCGAATGAGCGAACTCTTGAGTCGGTTTACATTGATCGCAACATCGAGGCAACCCGCAAGGCTTATGGTCTGGACGCGGTCGAAAATCAGGACTATCAAGCCAAGACTGACACCACTGCCGGCGCCTTGCGCGCGGATGCCGAAACCACCGCAAACATTCGCATCATCGACCCAACTCTGGTCAGTGCATCGTTCCGTCAGCTCGAACAGTTTCAGCAGTACTACAACTTTGAGAACCACTTGGATGTTGACCGCTACGCGCTAAACGGTAAGACGCAGGATACGGTCATCGCCGTTCGTGAACTAAACCAGGCCGGGCTCGGAAATGCTCGCTCTTGGTACAACGACCGAATCGTCTACACCCACGGTTACGGCGTTGTCGCCGCCTACGGAAACCAGGCCAGCGCAGATGGTCAGCCGGTGTTCCTTCAGTCGGGAATTCCTTCATCCGGGGCTCTCGGAAAATACGAGCCAAGAATCTACTTCGGTGAAAACTCACCAACCTACTCAATCGTGGGTTCAGATGCCTCGGCTAAGCCGCGAGAGTTTGACTACTCGGCTGGCAACAGCGAATCCGACCAGACCTACACGACCTTCACAGGTAAGGGCGGCCCATCGCTCGACAACGTGATGACCCGTTTGGCCTATGCGATGAAGTTCCAGAGCGAGCAAATTTTGCTCTCGGATGCGGTCAACAATAAGTCTCAAATTCTTTACAACCGCAACCCAATTGACCGAGTCAAGGCGGTGGCCCCTTATCTGACCTTGGATAGCGACGCCTATCCAGCAGTGGTTGACGGCAAGGTGCAGTGGATTGTTGACGGTTACACAACGTCATCAAATTACCCATACTCACGTGCCGAGAACTTCAGCCAGTCGATTGCAGACACCTCGACAAGTTCTGCTTTCAGCCGCGGTTCAATCAACTACATCCGCAACTCGGTCAAGGCAACCGTAGATGCCTACACCGGTGCAGTAAAGCTTTACGCCTGGGATACCAAGGATCCAATCCTGGCTACTTGGGCCAAGGTATATCCGGGCACTTTGCGCCCGATCAGTGAAATGTCTGGCCAGCTTATGAGTCACGTTCGCTACCCGGCTGACCTCTTCAAGATGCAACGCGCAATCCTCGGTAGCTACCACGTGACCGACTCTGGCTCGTTCTATTCACAGCAAGACGCTTGGATGACCCCGAACGACCCAGTGGGCACGACGGTTACCAGCACTGGAAAACTTCAGCCTCCTTATTACCTGACTATGCAGGTTCCAGGCACTGATGCTCCATCGTTCTCGATTTATTCGACCTTCATTCCGAAATCTACCGGTGAATCCAGCCGAAACGTCCTACGCGGTTACCTCGTGGCCGACTCTGACGCCGGTTCTACTGCCGGTCAGGTCTCGTCAAACTATGGCAAGTTGCGACTTTTGACGTTGCCGAAGGCACTCAATGTTCCAGGTCCTGGCTTGGTGCAAAACAACTTCAACGCAGACTCAGAGGTTTCGCGATTGCTGAATATCTTGCGCCAGGGTTCAACGACCGTTTTGAACGGCAACCTACTTACTCTGCCGGTTGGCGGCGGTCTGCTCTATGTCCAGCCGGTTTACATCAAGTCCACCGGTGAAACCAGTTATCCGTTGCTCAAAAAGGTTTTGGTTGCCTTTGGTGACAAGATCGCCTTTGAAGACACCCTGACCGCGGCTCTAGACTCGCTGTTTGGTGGCAATTCCGGTGCCGTTGGCGGTGGAACGACTGCGGTTGTCACTCCGTCACAGCCGGGCGTCAAGGTGACCGTGAGTGCGGCTCTCAAGGCTGCATTGGAGCAGGCTCGACAGGCCATGGTCGATAAGGACTTGGCTATGACGGCCGGCGACTGGACTGCCTACGGAAAGGCCGATAAGGCGCTGAAGTCAGCTTTGGCTGCAGCCTTAGCCGCTACCAAGTAGTTCGACCGATAACGAGTTTCGTGCTACACTTGGAACTTCGCCGCGGGGTGGAGCAGTTCGGTAGCTCGCCGGGCTCATAACCCGGAGGTCGTAGGTTCAAATCCTGCCCCCGCAACTAGAAACACATCGCTAGCGGTGAAAGAAATCCGGTCCTTCGGGGCCGGATTTTTCTTTTGTGTATAAGTGCAGCGGCTGAGCAGTGCAAGGTCGTACATTTCTGGGATGAAATGGCGCAATCCAATCAGTTTTCTGGCCCTGGCCGGCGCGACGCTATTGCTCGCAATGTTCCCGTTCGCGCCTCCGAGGTCCTGGGCATGCTCAGCTTCGAGTGGTTCGAGTTTCAGTCACGCCACCCAGTCCGATGACACATCGTTGACCATTTGCGCCAAGTCGACCACGGTTTCTATGTCGAAAACCCCTGCCAAACCTGCGCCTGCAAAGCCTGCGCCTCCTAGACACGTCGTTTCGAAACCCGTTGTTTCGAAACCAGTGGTTTCTAAACCGGTGCCACCTAAGTCAGCTTTGCCAAAAGTAACGCCGAAACCAGCGCCGTCAAAGCGCGTTCAAGCCGCGCCAAAACCGGCGCCTAAATCGACGCCGAAACCATCACCTAAGCCAACCGTCAAAGTATCGCAATCAACGACGGTTTTGACCGCCGAGGCAAGATTCAGCCCGGCGGCTGCACCGATAAGCGCGAGTAACCTGAGCCCGGCACTCGGCGAACCGGTAGAGTTTCGGGCTCTGACCTCCACCCAATTCAAGACCGCGACCATTCTGGGCAGGCTGGCCGAGGTTAAATTCACGCCAATCGCAATCGACTGGAATTTTGGTGACGGAACTTCAGGCTCGGGTGAGGCCATGCACCACGGATTCAGTCACCCCCAAACCTTCGTAGTTTCTGCTCGGGTTACATACTCATCGGAGTATAGGTTCTCGGGTGAAATCGCCTGGCGATCGGCGGGCAGTATTGCCTTGACGGATCGGGTAGCTATCGTGGTCGCGGGGGAGGCGTCAGGTGGCGAACCATCAAATCAGCTCGGGCAGGTGGTTTTGGTGGCGGCCAACTGTATCGAGCGACCTAAGTCCTTTGGCTGCCAAGGCTAACGCTCAGAGAACTTTCAGGTTGTTTTCATAGACTAGTCAGACTTGCTTGTAATGCTCATTACAAAGCCAAGTTTGAAAGGTTTGAAGTGTCAGATTACAACCGCCAGTTCTTGTTCGAATCAACCCCTGTTCAGGGCTTTGTTCCGCAACCGAAGTTGACTATTTGGCAGCGCCTAGCCAAGAAGACCACCATTCTCACCGGCACCGCCATCCTTGTGGTTGGTTCTTCATTGGGCGCATTGGTCGGAGCCGGTGTTGGCATCGGTGTCTTCACCTTCTGGACTCGCCCTGCGCCGGTCATCGTAAATAATGCCGATAGCGTCTCATGGGTTACCGCGGCCGCCGCGGCCGCTTCACCCTCGGTGGTCACCGTTTCGGTCTCCAGCACCTCGGGCGGTGGCAACGGCTCTGGTGTGTTCTTGAACGCCGATGGCTACCTCTTGACCAACACCCACGTGGTTACCCTCGATGGCGCATCTGCCTCGGTCAAGATTGAAGTCAAGACCTTCGATGGTCACATTTATCCTGGTACCGTGGTCGGCACAGATCCAACCAATGACCTTGCGGTTATCAAGGTGACCGCTCCAGTCAAGTTCACCCCAATCGTTTTTGCCGACTCAGGCAAGCTGAATGTAGGCGACGCAACCGTTGCAATCGGCGCACCTCTTGGTCTATCCAACACCGTGACCAAGGGAATCGTCTCGGCACTTAACCGCACCATTCAAGTCGCCTCAGCCGCGGCTCCTGACAGTTCAAACGGTGGCGGCTTGCAGTTCTACAACGGCTCAGGAGACTCGGTGAACCTTCGGGTGATTCAGACCGACGCCGCAATTAACCCTGGAAACTCTGGTGGTGCATTGCTCAATCAACACGGCGAACTAATCGGCATCAACGTTGCCATTGCGAATGCTGGAGGCACCGGTGGCAGCATCGGTGTAGGTTTTGCCATCCCATCAAACGTGGCCAAGCGCATTGCCGACGAAATCATGAAGACCGGCCACGCCAGCCATGCCCTACTCGGTGCCATGGTTTCGGATACCACTAACTCTTCGGCAAACGCCAGCTTCACCGTCGGTGCCAAAGTTGTAAAGCTTACTAGTGGCGGAGCCGCCGAGCAGGGTGGTGTCAAGGTGGGCGACATCATTACCTCTTTCAATGGCGCCCCGATCACCTCGGCGAGTGAACTCACCGCGGCTGTCAGGCAAGAAAAGGCGGGTTCTAAGGCCAGCCTTGAGCTTCTGCGAGACGGCAGCAAGGTCGCTTTGCAGGTAGTCTTGGGTGACGCTGGAAACCAGTAACAAGGAGCAACGCATGGATGATTTCGGTCTCGACGGCATCGGTGGTCAAACCGCCGGCTCGACGCTACTCGAAGAGCAAGTTCAAAATGTTGACCCGGGCGACCACGAGCGCAACTCGCACTATGTGCGTAAAGAGAAGATCGTTGAGTCGGCCGTCCTTGGCACTCCGGTAATCGCACTTTGCGGCAAAGTTTGGGTTCCGGGTAGAGACCCAGAAAAGTTCCCGATTTGCCCGACCTGCAAAGACATCTACGACGGCCTGCGACCGGAAGACCCGAAGAGTTCCAACCCAGAGAAATAGCCCGAAGGTAGACTCGTTCCTGTGAATGATGCACCGATCGGAATTTTTGACTCAGGCGTTGGCGGGTTAACCGTTGCCCGAGCAATCATCGATCAGCTCCCGAATGAATCGATCATCTACGTCGGCGATACCGCCAACACTCCATACGGGCCAAAGAGCATCCCCGAGGTTCGCGAACTAGCCCTAAAGGTCATGGATCGCCTGGTCGACGAGGGAGTCAAACTCCTCGTGATCGCCTGCAACTCGGCCTCGGCCGCGGTGCTCCGCGATGCCCGTGAGCGCTACACCGAGGGGCGAGGCATCCCAGTGGTTGAAGTTATTCAACCGGCGGTTCGCAGGGCTGTGGCTTCAACCCGCAATCGCAAGGTTGGCGTGATCGGAACCAATGCCACAATCAATTCGAAGGCCTACGATGACGCCTTTGCTGCCGCCGTGGATCTCGAAATTTACAGTGCAGCCTGCCCGAGCTTTGTAGATTTCGTAGAACGCGGCGTGACCTCAGGCCCTGAGTTACTAGCGGCCGCCGAGGGTTATCTAGGCCCAATTCGGAATGCCGGAGTAGACACCTTGGTGCTTGGTTGCACCCACTATCCACTGCTCACCGGAGCAATTTCATATGTAATGGGTGAGGATGTCACCTTGGTTTCGAGTGCGGAAGAAACCGCCAAGGATGTCTACCGAAACCTTGTGGCTCACGACCTTCTGCGCACCGCCGCTGAGGCGCCAACCCTGCGTTTCCAATCAACCGGAGATGCGTCAGCATTTGGCAAACTGGCCCGCCGCTTCCTTGGTCCTGAGGTTGCCAGCGTCGAGCATCTAGCTAACTAGTTTTTATCAAATAGGAGAATCATGACCCTTCGTGCCGATGGCAGAACCGCCGACCAGCTTCGCACCGTGACCGTTGAACGTGGTTGGAGCGAACATGCCGAAGGTTCGGCGCTCATCTCCTTTGGTGGCACCAAGGTGCTTTGCACCGCATCTTTCACCAATGGAGTGCCTCGCTGGAAGGTGGGCAAGGGCGAGGGTTGGGTCACCGCCGAATACGCAATGCTTCCTCGCGCGACTCACACCAGAAACGATCGTGAAGCAGTCAAGGGCAAGATCGGTGGCCGCACCCACGAAATTTCTCGCCTAATCGGTCGCAGTCTTCGAGCCGTGGTTGATGTCCGCGAGCTCGGCGAGAACACCATCGTCATCGACTGTGATGTTCTGCAGGCCGATGGCGGCACCCGCACCGCGGCTATCACCGGTGCCTTCATAGCGCTTGCCGACGCTATCGAGTGGGGCAAGACGAACAAGTTCATCGCACAAAAGTCAAAGCCGTTGAGCGACAGCGTCGCCGCAATCTCGGTGGGCATCATCGATGGTGTGCCGTTCCTCGATCTTGCGTACAGCGAGGATGTGCGTGCCGAGACCGACATGAATGTGGTCGTCACCGGCAGTGGCAAGTTTGTTGAGGTCCAGGGAACCGCTGAAGGCGTGCCATTCGATCGCGACGAATTGAATGCCTTGCTCGACATTGCGCTAAAGGGTACCTCGGAACTGACCAAAATTCAGCAGAGAATCCTGGCCGAGGCAGCAAACTAATGCGTTTGGTTCTCGCAACCCACAACGCCCACAAGGTAACCGAACTAGGTGCGATCATCGGTGCTGCCGTTGATGGTCTTGAGTTGGTCGGCTATGACGGCCCTGAGCCGGTAGAAGACGGAACCAGCTATCTCGAGAACGCACTGATCAAGGCCCGTGCTGCTTTCGCTCACACCGGCCTAACCTCGATTGCCGATGATTCGGGAATCGCGGTCGAAATTCTGGGTGGTTCACCGGGAATCTTTAGTGCGCGATGGGCCGGCGGTCGTGACAATGTTGCAAATCGACGGTTGCTTTTATCTCAGCTTGCCGATGTTGCCGAAAAGCACCGTGCTGCTGCATTCGTCTGCACCATTGCGCTGGTGGGCCCGGATGGTGAGGCCAGCTTCACCGGTATTTGGCCTGGTCGGGTGGCAACCGAAGAGCACGGTGAACACGGATTTGGGTATGACCCGGTCTTCATCCCAGAGGGCTTTGAAGTTACCGCGGCCGAGCTCGAGCCTGAGGTTAAGAACTCAATGAGTCACCGCGCTCTGGCGTTAGAGCAGCTGGCAAGCTACTTAAACGCAATCGCCGAGTAGCTCTTTAGTTGCCGAGTAGCTCGTCGCGCTTGTGCTCGCGACGTGCCTTCAAAACTTCCAGAGCAATCGGGATGGTCGAAACGATCACGAACCCAATGGTGAAGTACTCGACGTGTGCGGCCACAAACGGAATCTTGCCGAGGAAGAAACCGAGCAGAGTCACGCCAGAACCCCAACCGATAACTCCGATGAAGTTGTATCTCAGGAATCTGCGATAAGGCATTTCGCCGACACCAGCGGCAACCGGCACGAAGGTGCGCATCACCGGCACAAAGTGAGCCAGGATGATCGCTCGCGCTCCATAACGCTCAAAGAATGAGTTGGTGCGGGATACATTTTCGTGGCTGAACAGCTTTGATTCCGGCTTGTTGAAGATTGCCGGACCGACTCTGCGACCGATCAGGTAACCGGTCTGGTCACCAAGCCAAGCGGCGAGCGAAACTAGGGCGCAGGCCAGCCAGATTGGCACCGTGAAGGTAAGCGATCCCAGTGGGATTTGGATTGCACCGGTCGCAACCATCAAGCCGGTCACGAACAGTAGCGAATCTCCGGGTAGGAAGAAACCGACCAGTAGACCGGTCTCGATAAACACGATGATCATGACCCCGATCATCGCGAACGCGCCGAACGAGGTAATGATTGCTTCTGGCTTTAGCCATTCCATTCCAAACATGTGCCCCTAGCAGGATTCGAACCTGCGCACATGCCTTCGGAGGGCAATGCTCTGATCCCCTGAGCTATAGGGGCTTAGGTTGGGTTAAGCCTAACAGCCGTGGGTTATCCTACTCACTTGAGATACAGGCTTGGAGGCTGACATGGCGCTGAAATTACCGGGACAGTGGGTATGGGATTCTTGGTACGTTTTTGACGGCGAAAACCACCACGCCTTCTACCTGCAGGCCAGTCGCGCACTGGGTGATCCCGAGCGTCGCCACCGCAACACCTCGGTGGGTCACGCGATCAGCAAAGACCTCCAAAACTGGACAGTGTTGGCCGATGCAATCGCCCCAAGCGAAGCGCCGGCCCCAGATAGCTGGACCACATGGACCGGTTCTATCGTGCGCGAAGAAAGCGGCAGCTGGCGCATGTTCTACACCGGCACCAGCCGCGAGGATGCTGGACAGCGCCAGACCGTTTGCGCGGCAACTTCTGACGACCTAATCACCTGGACCAAGGTGGAAAATCTGCCGGTCGTAGCCGCCGATTCACGCTGGTACGGCACTCTTTCGGGCGGTTACCCATACGAGGCATTCCGCGACCCATGGGTCTACAAGATGGCTGGCGAAACCGGCTGGACCATGCTGGTCACCGCCGAACTCAAGGATTCGATAAATCCCCGCCAGCGCGCCGCGATGGCGATTGCCAAGTCAGATGACCTAATCAATTGGACGCTGCAACCGGCAACCTCAAAGCCGGACCAGGGTTTTTCCGAGACCGAGGTCTTCCAGTATGAGGTTGTCGATGGCATCCCGATTTTGCTTTTCTGCACCGCTGGTCCGAACATCTCAGAAGAGCGCCGCGAGGCAGGCGAAAATGGCGGTCTCTATAGCCTGCCGGTTCGTGAAGATCTCGAAGATGTGAATTTTGAGGATGCGACGCTGTTCCCGGTTGAGAACCTATACGCAAGCAGATTAGTGCAGGATCAGTCCGGCGGTTGGAACCTAATTGCGTTCATCAACTACGTCGACGGCAAATTTGTCGGGGAACTTTGTGACCCGATTCCGGTGACCGCTGACCCAATTCTTGGCTTGGTGCCAAAGGCATAAACAGGCGGTATCTAGCCATTTTCGGTATGATTTAGGGGTACCCCTAGGAGTTTGGCCGAGCCAAACCAATGCGGGAACCCTCTTCTCACCGGTTAGGCAATATCTTGACTCCAGCAGACCTATCTGCCGCGATCGTTCGCATCCTTGCGGCTCTGCAGGCCAGCGGTCGACTTGGCGCTGCCGAACTGCCAACCGAAGTGGTCATCGAACGTCCTAAGAACCGTGAGCACGGTGACTGGGCTACCAATGCTGCAATGCAGCTCGGTGGCAAATTTGGCATGAATCCTCGTGCCTTTGCCGAGTTGCTTTCCCCAGAACTTGAAGCTCTCGAGGGTGTCTCGAAGGTCGACATTGCCGGCCCTGGCTTCATCAACATCACGCTAAGCGCCGCCGCAGCCGGCGAGGCTGCCAAGAACATCGTCGAGGCTGGAGCCGCTTTCGGTCGTGGCACCGATCTGGCCGGCCTCAAGCTCAACCTGGAATTCGTTTCGGCAAATCCGACCGGCCCGATTCACCTCGGTGGAACCCGCTGGGCTGCGGTTGGCGACTCGCTAGCTCGCGTGCTTCAGGCGCAAGGCGCAGAAGTTACTCGCGAGTATTACTTCAACGACCACGGTGCGCAGATCGATCGTTTTGCACGATCGCTTATGGCTGCCGCCAAGGGCGAAGAAACCCCTGAAGATGGCTACGCCGGTGCCTACATCGACGAGATCGCAAAGCGCGTTCTAGACGAGACCGCGGTTGATGTTCTGGCCTTGCCTGAATCTGAGGCACAAGAGGTTTTCCGCTCGGCCGGTGTCGAGTTGATGTTCCAGGAAATTCGCGAATCGCTGCACGATTTCGGTGTCGATTTCGATGTCTATTTCCACGAGAACTCGCTCTACGAATCCAAGGCCGTCGAACGTGCCATAGAGCGTCTGCGCGAGCTGGGTCACATCTTCGAAGCCGACGGTGCCGTCTGGCTGCGCTCGACCACCTTTGGTGACGACCGCGACCGCGTAATCATCAAGAGCGATGGAGAAGCCGCTTACATCGCCGGCGACCTGGCCTACTACCTTGACAAGCGCTCGCGTGGTTTCGACCGTTGCATTTACATGCTCGGTGCTGACCACCACGGCTACGTGCCACGCATGATGGCACTCTGCGCCGCCTATGGCGATGAGCCTGGCGTGAACCTAGAGATCATGATTGGTCAGTTGGTTTACCTAGTTCGCAATGGCGAGCCAGTTCGCATGTCGAAGCGCGCCGGAACCGTGGTAACCATGGAAGACCTAGTCGGAGCCGTCGGTGTCGATGCTGCTCGCTACGCTTTGGCTCGCTCGCCAATCAACTCAAACCTAGACATCGACCTAGAGCAGTTGGCTAAGAAGACCAACGACAACCCCGTCTTCTACGTGCAGTATGCGCACGCTCGCACCAAGCAGGTAGCGGTCAACGCAGCGAGCCTCGGTGTCG
>Ga0228703_1000268_pt1 | contig 41246 bp, 38 predicted proteins | sample McNCre217_Aug_MG_3_FD_178020 | JGI IMG/M metagenome (GOLD analysis project Ga0228703, IMG submission 178020) | Freshwater microbial communities from McNutts Creek, Athens, Georgia, United States - 29-17_Aug_MG | ecosystem: Environmental > Aquatic > Freshwater > Creek | place: USA: Georgia...
AAGCTGGCTTGGTCAGCCGCATCGTGCCACTGGACAAGTTGATGGAAGAGACTCTGGGCGCAGCGCTGATGATTTGTGATTACTCACAAATTGCCGTCATGGCAGCCAAAGAATCGGTCAACCGTGCGTTCGAGAGCGGATTGGCCGATGGCGTGATGTTTGAACGTCGCCTTTTCCACGCTCTGTTTGCCACCGCCGATCAAAAAGAAGGCATGGATGCGTTTGTGAACAAGCGCAAAGCAGCATTCAAACACCAGTAAAAAGGCCTTGCAGCAAGGCCGCTGCTAGATGCATGAAATCACGATCGCCATGAAGATAATTTTTATTCTTTTGATATAATTATTGAAGTGAGCACCTATGGATTACATTCATGCATCCTTTTCAACGTTGCCTTATCTGCATCAGCCTGCTTTTAACACTGAGTGCATGTGAAACAAACTTGGGATTGGGGACGTCGATCATCAACAATGGCAATGCCGTGCCTGATGTGAACCTCAAAGGCGATGCGCGACGTCAATACGAACAAGACGTTGCCATTTGTCAAAAGCAAATCTTGCAACAGTACGGCGACAAATACGTGACCAACAACGCGATCACTGATTTACGCCGCTGTTTAATTAGCAAGGGTTATGTGCTGCTGAGTTGATCTGTCGCCGCACTGGCTGTATGGATACACGCGTTCAGACGATGACAACGCATCACCGAGCTAAGATCAGACCCATGAAGAAATTCCCAAACATCGACGTCAAGCTGCTGGTGAAGTTCTCGCTCGCGCTGGCTGTCTTGTCGTTTCTGTTCATGCAAGTCGATGGACTCAAAGAGCTTGGCTCGGTCTTGCTGGCACTTTGCTTGCTGCCCTTCATCTTCAAGTTGCCTGAAGACGATTAGAGTTCCCAGATGCGCTATAATTCTGGGCTTCGGCGCTTTAGCTCAGTCGGTTAGAGCGATGGAATCATAATCCACAGGTCCGCGGTTCGAATCCGTGAAGCGCCACCAAAAAATTACAAAACGGCCTCCAATACTGGAGGCCGTTTTGCGTTGAAAACATGATTTGTCACACGCGCCAAGCCGGCCAGACATCTGCATGCCACACGCATCCCAGGAGAATCAAGACGCTGCTTGGCGGATAATTCTTATTTTCTCAATGCTGTAAGGAAACCGGGATGGATAACAAAGCCTACGAGCAGTACCGCAAAGCCAATCCAGAGGTGAACACGCCCTTATCGACATACGAAGATGTCGACTTGCTCGACGGCAACTTCACCCAAACAGAAATGCTGATCTGCGGGGTGTTCTTGGTATTGGCGATTTATGCCACCTACAAAATCTTTACGAAAAAGAAAAACAACAAGAACGACGAGTCCACGTCATCCAGTGAGCGCGAGCAATAACAAAGCTTCTTGCGCCGCCACGCGACCTTCGTCAGTCGGAATAACCCAGATCTCTACCTCACTGCCGTCAGCGTGAATGGCTTGTGGCGTATCACCGCATGCCGCGTGGTTGCGTGCAGCATCCACACGCACACCTAAATAAGCCAAGGCTTCCCCCACTTGTTGTCGTAGCACCGCATCGTGTTCGCCAATGCCTCCAGTGAAGGCCAGCACATCCAGCCCTCCTACGCAAGCGCTCAAGGCTCCGACTTCACGCACGACCCGATGGGCAAACAAATCGGTTGCAAACCGAGCCGCCTCTGAGGTTGAAGCGCGCAAGGTGCGCATGTCCGCACTCTCGCCAGAAACGCCCAGCAAACCACTTTGCTTGTACAGCAGCTTTTGAAGCTTGTCGTGGTCCCAGCCTTGTTCCATCAGGTAGAGCAACACACCCGGGTCAATCGCACCACTGCGTGTACCCATCATCAAACCATCCAGCGCTGAAAAGCCCATGGTGGTGGCTCGGCTGGCATGTCCGGTGGTGGCACACACGCTGGCACCATTTCCCAAATGCGCCATGACCGTGCGATACGCCGAACGCGAGGAAAGGCGTTGGAGCACTTGGCTCACATATTGATACGACAAGCCATGAAAACCGTAGCGACGCACACCCGTCGCCGTGAGTGTGCGATCAATCGCAAACGTTGTCTCCAAAGGCGACAAGCTGCTATGAAACGCGGTGTCAAAACAGGCCACCTGCGGCAGCTGCGCAAACGACTCCGCAAAAGCACGGATGCCTGCCAAGTTGTGAGGTTGATGCAAAGGCGCCAGCGCGTTGAGTGTGGCCAGCTGTGTCAGTACAGCGGGCGTCACCAGCACACTGGCTGAGAAATGTTGCCCTCCATGCACGACCCGGTGCGCAATGGCCTGCACACGCACATGTGCAAAGCGGCTGGCGAGCAAGTCTTTGAGCGTGCGCAAGGCGGCATCGAACACATCTTCACCACGCTGCACGGCAACTACTGCCGAGGTTTTGGTTTGGCCGGTCGCACCAAAACTGATGCGCGGTTGCCCGGATGGCTCCAAGCCTTCAATGCAGCCCGTGACTTCAGCCTGCGCAATGCCCGCTCCCACGATGGGGTAGAGCGCAAACTTCAGGCTCGACGAACCGGCGTTGACAGACAGAATGCTCATGCGGGGTGGGTACGATAGTGGTGCGCAATCAATTTCGCCAACAAGGCCGAAGCGCTGCGTGTGGTGGCCGTGTCGGCCCGACTGGTCAAAGCAATCGGCACCCGCGCACCGAGCACCACGCCACTGCCTGAGGCACCGGCCAAGTATTCGAGTTGCTTGGCCATCATATTGCCCGACTCCAAATCAGGAGCCACCAAAATATCGGCTTGCCCAGCCACGGGCGAGCTGATGTGTTTGATCTCAGCGGCATGGGTGGACACCGCGTTGTCAAACGCCAAGGGGCCATCCAATACGCCGCCTTTGATTTGTCCGCGGTCAGCCATCTTGCACAAGGCGGCCGCATCCAAGGTGGATGGGATGCTGGGGTTGACGGTTTCCACCGCCGACAAAATCGCCACCTTCGGTTGCGCAACGCCCATGATCTGCGCAAACAAAATCGCGTTTTGAACGATGTCTGCTTTCTCTTGCAAATTGGGCGCAATGTTCAAAGCCGCATCGGTGATGTACAGCGGCTTGGGATACATCGGAGCTTCAAAACGAAACACATGCGACATGCGTCGTCCGGTACGCAAACCTGGTTGCATGACCACTGCATGAATCAATTCATCGGTGTGCAAGCTGCCTTTCATCAAAGCTTCCAGCTTGTGATCTGCAGCCATTTGCGCGGCCATCTCTGCCGCAGCATGGCTGTGCGGCACATCGATCACGGTCACGTGACTGAGGTCAATGTTGGCCTCAGCGGCCAAAGCGCGCAGTTTCTTTTCGGGCGCAATCAACACTGCCTTGATCAAACCAGCAAGGTGTGCGTCCATTGCACCTTGCAACGAGTCCCTGTCACAGGGATGCACGACACCGCACAACACGGGTTCTAAATGCGCGCCCAGCGCCAGCAAATTGGCATGACGAACTTCTGGATCAAACAAGCTGATGTGTGGCGCATGCACGCGTGGCAGACGCAATTTTTCAACCGGCGCCATCACACGCGCCATGCCATACAACACGCGTTCGCCTTTTTGGTTGACCAACAAACAATCGAGGTCCACCGTTTTTTTGTCATCGTGTTTGGCCACACACGTCACCGTCACATTGAGCGTGTCACCAATCCGCACCGGCCGGCTGAAATGCAAATTCTGCTCAAGGTAGATCGTGCCGGGGCCAGGAAACACCGTACCCAACAAACTGGAGATCAAAGCTCCGCCCCACATGCCATGGCCAATCACGCCGTGAAACAAACTCGCATTGGCGTACTCGGGATCCAGATGCGCGGGGTTGGTATCGCCCGACACAGCGGCAAAGGCCTGGATATCGGCCAAGGTCAAGGTACGCACCATGCGTGCTGCTTGCCCTACCACGATGGTGTCGTAGGGATAGTTCTCCAACCATTCGTTGTGCGGGTCGTTGGTGGTTTCTGTGATGTCGTTCATGGCAATCTATCTGTTGGGGCCATGGCATGGATGCCACAGTCCATGTCATTCGATCTCACTCAAGGGTTGAGCAAAGCATCCAAGCCGCCGTAGGGCTCAAAACGTCCGTCGATAAAACGTAAACGCGAAGGACCTTGCCACGCGCGTGCAGCCACCGAGTGGCGCGGATCACCGGGGTAGCAAATATGACGGATGCCGTCTTCGTCGAAGGTTTCGGGCAGCACCGTGGGTGGATGTTGCGCAGCCGCAGCACGCAGCACACTGGCCACATCACGATGCGCCAACAAACTGACCAAGGTCATGATTTGAGGAGGCGCCAGCGCAATCTCTCGCGCCCAGTAACGATGCAAGCCATCGCGGGGGGTGACCCACACACTGTCCACCGCTTCCACGTTGTCGTGAATCGGGGCTTGGCCTTCGGGCAATGCCGCCACAAAAAAGCGCGTGTCAAAACGCTTGTTGGTGACCGACGGTTGCACGGGTGTGATCCACCGCGACCAAGGTGCCAAGTATTGGGTGTCCACACTCAAATCTGCGTTTTGCAAGACGTCAACAAATGCCTCACCTGCATGCAGTTGCTTTTGCCATTGCTGGCGTTGCTGGGCGTCATGTGCCAACGTGTCTTGGTTGCGGGCACGGGCATACAACACACCGCACTCTTCCAAAGACTCACGCACGGCTGCGGCATACAAACCAGCCGCCGTGTGTACCTCTAATTCAGGCTCGCCCAATGCTTGATGCAAGGCTTGCGGCGAGCGGTCCAAGTGCATATGCAAGGCGGGTGCGCAGTCGGCCGCATCCAATTTGCCACCTGGAAAAACATAAGCGCCGCCCAACACAGCCGAAGCCGTATGGCGGCGCAACAAAAACACTTCTAAGCCGGTGCCTGGCGTGTCACGCAGTAACACCACCGTGGCCGAAGCCCTGGGTGGCGTGGTGACGACTTCGCTGTTGAGTTGCATCAGCGCACGCACGCAGCCGCGTGCATCACTTGGCGGGGTAAGCGAAATCAACGCGGCGGTTTTGTGCCCACGCTGCTTCGTCGTGACCTGCAGCTTTGGGCTTCTCGCTACCAAAGCTCACGGGCTCAGCTTGCTTGTCGCTCACGCCATACACCTTGAGTGCACGCGCCACAGCTTCGGCACGCTTTTGACCCAAGGCCAAGTTGTATTCGCGACCACCACGCTCGTCGGCGTTGCCTTCTAAGCGGATGGCCAAATTGGGTTTGGAAGCCAGGTACTTGCCTTGACGCTCGACCACGGCCGTTTCTGATGCCTTGACATTGAATTGATCAAAGTCAAAGTACACGCTGCGTTGCGTCGAAATCAGGCTGTTGGGATTCAAGTGATCCGCCACCACGGCAGCCACCGTGCTGACACCCGGAGCATCGACAGCTTTACCGCTGACATCAGACGTGTTGTCCAACTTGGTAGAGCTACAGGCCGACAAAAAGGCCAGGGAAACAAAAGAGAGAAGCGCGATGTGGCGTTTGGACATGGGTGGTTGTTTATAAAAAGTTAACCCATTGATTTTAACGGAGGGACTTTGTCCGCTTTGTAAACTTCATTCAATCCTCAAAAATTACTCTTTGACGCCAAGCAAAGCCCTCGAATGGGTCAAAGTGTTGTTTTTTTTGACATTTTGAAAAATACTTTATAAATCAACAACATGCTAAATATTCTTAATTTCGTTTCTTTTAATGACTTTAATAAATCCAAAGTACGCAAAAATTGATGATTTCAACGCCCAGAAGCCCAGAACCCGCACCAATGCTGACATTGACCCTTGTCATCGTGCACATGTAAATTCGCTTTCCCCCGCTCATTTTTGGCGCGGATGGAGAATAAAAATGTCAACTTTCAAAATTTTGATCACCAGTCAAAAAGGTGGCGTAGGCAAAAGCACGGTGTCTGCCAATTTGGCTGCTTACATGCGTAGCCAAGGTCAGACCGTGACCTTGATTGACTTTGACACCCATGGCTCATCCAGCACATGGCTGCGTCGTGCCCCACAAATTGGGGTGGCAGTTCAGCATCACATCTTGCCTTTGGATCAGGGAGGCAACCGCCCTATCTTGGACGCACGTTTGCATCTGCGCCGTGCGGCCAGCAGCTCTGAAGTGGTGATTTGCGATTTGACATGGACTGACTCCATCGCCGGTGAATTGATGTTTGAGTACGACTTGGTGATCGTGCCGACCTCGGTCTCTGAAATGGAATTAGCTGCCACAGCAGGATTTTTGAGTCGCCATCGTTGGGTATTTGACTCAGCCATTCACACACCACCCACCTTGCTGGTCTGCCCCACACGCGTGCAGCCCGAACAGCTGCGCAGCGATGTGTTTTCGAAGCAACGCTTCCCCGTCAGTTTCATGCTCGCACCGCCGATTTTGGAAGCCCAAACCGCACGCGAAATGTTTGAACGTGGTTATCTCATGGATTTGCCAGACGCCTGCGGCGCATCTTTTGTGGAATTTGGCAAAGCCGTAGGAGCCGCACGTGACATGCGTCAAACAGCACAGGCTCACAACAATACGCGTCCAGCAAACAGCCCCGTGCGCACCAGCCCTCCTTTGCGCAGCGGCGTGTTAGGCACACATGCAGCCGCGACGAATGCAACAGGGGGGCGTCACAACCTGTTGGCAACGTCGAGCACCTTGGCGCATCAATACTCTGTCTTGGGTCGTCACCGTTTGCACAAAGTGCGTCCCGACGACGCCATGCCCAACGCAAAACCCACCACGGCTGCGGGCCACATGGCTGCCATGGGCATTCCCCAGTTCTTGAAACGTATCTCTATGGGCGTGATCAGCAAATGAGTGCAGAACCGCAGTTCTTGTCCTTCAAAGGACTCAAGCAATACACGCCCGAGCAAGGGTGGGGGCAAGTCAATGACATGCTCCAAGCGCATCGCCAAACCACACCACCCATGCCTGCAAACGAACCAACAGCAGTGCCCGACAACGTCCCCACACTGACCGATGTGCCGGAGCCCAATGAAGAGGCCTCATCGGCCTTGTTCGATCCTTTGATGAACGAGTTGTTTGAGCAACTGCGCGTAGCCCCTACGGATGAGCTCACACAAACTTGGCGCACCATCGCAGCCGAAGTTAATCTGCTCACCCAACGCATGGCCTTGCAGCGCGAATTGCAAGAGCGGCTGCGCAAGCTCGACCACGACTTGGCCGATTTACGCGGCACCATCATGGAACGCTTGAACGATGTGCAACACGCTGCCGACGAGCAGCTGGCAGCTGCACGACAACGCGTGCAAGTCTCAGCCTTAGCGCAAAGCAAATTAGCGGCAAAGCTCAAACCTTAATTTTTACCGTTGCCTTGGAGGCCTCACGCATGCTGGACAAACTCAATCAGATCTATCCGGTGCGCTACACCGCCTTCATTGCTTCTGTCGTGCTGCTGCTGTTCACGCTGTTGGGCGCAGGCGTCACGGGCCTGAGTGGTTGGTGGCCGTTGTTGTTTTTGGTGTTGAGCTTGATCGGTTTGTATGACCTGCAGCAACAACATCACGCGATCTTGCGCAACTACCCTGTGATTGGTCATTTGCGTTTCATGCTCGAAACCATTCGCCCTGAAATCCGTCAGTACTTCTTAGAGTCAGAAACTGAAGCCTCGCCTTTCTCGCGTGCACAACGTACCTTGGTGTACTCGCGCGCCAAAGGAGCTTCTGACAAACGTCCGTTTGGCACACAGCTCGATGTGCGCGCGATTGGTTATGAATGGATCAACCATTCGATTGCCCCCTCCCACCTGCACGACCACAACTTCCGAGTTCAAGTCGGCGGCAGCGCTTGCACGCAGCCCTACAGCATCAGTTTGTTCAATGTCTCAGCCATGAGCTTTGGCGCACTCAGCGCCAATGCTGTACTGGCGCTCAACTTAGGTGCCAAGATGGGCGGTTTCGCCCACGACACAGGCGAAGGCTCCATCTCGCGTCACCACCGCACACACGGCGGTGATTTGATTTGGGAAATCGGTTCGGGCTACTTCGGTTGTCGCGACGAAACCGGACACTTCAGTCCTGAACGCTTTGTGGAAAACGTGCGCTCCCCCCAAGTCAAGATGGTCGAAATCAAGCTCAGTCAAGGTGCCAAGCCCGGACATGGTGGCGTCTTGCCAGGCCCCAAAGTAACGGAAGAAATTGCCGAAGCGCGTGGCGTTCACATCGGGCAAGACTGTATTTCGCCAGCCAGCCACAGCACCTTTTCAACCCCCTTGGAAATGATGGCGTTTGTGCAGCAACTGCGCACCTTGAGCGAAGGCAAGCCCGTGGGCATCAAGCTGTGTATTGGTCATCCTTGGGAATGGTTTGGCATTGTCAAAGCCATGCTGGAGACGGGTATTCGCCCTGACTTTGTGGTGGTGGATGGTGCAGAAGGTGGTACGGGTGCCGCCCCCCTAGAGTTCTCTGATCACATGGGCATGCCGCTGCAAGAGGCCTTGCGCTTGGTGCACAACACCTTGGTCGGTGCAGGCTTGCGCGATCAAATTCGCGTTGGTGCGAGCGGAAAAATCATCAGTGCTTTTGACATCGCGCGCGCCCTCGCCTTAGGCGCTGACTGGTGCAACAGCGCACGCGGCTTTATGTTTGCCTTGGGATGCATTCAAGCGCAGACCTGTCACACCGGCAACTGCCCGACTGGCGTGACCACGCAAGACCCCCAACGCCAAATGGCCTTGGTTGTGCCGAGCAAAGCAGAACGTGTGCATAACTTTCACACCCACACCTTAGAAGCCCTGCAAGAGCTGATGGAAGCCTCAGGCCTCACACAACCCAGCGACATCACACCCAAGCACATCATGCGCCGGGTGAGCGAAACGCAAACTTTGCATTTGTCAGATTTGATCGACACCGTGTCAGCTGGCGCTTTGTTGCAAGACGACCTCAGCGGCTTGCCTTCTGTGTACCGCGACTGGCCTCTGGCCAGTGCGACACAGTTTGGTCTTCAACCCCACTGAGGGTGATGACAGATCACTGCCCAGCAGAGGCTGGTACGCGGGGGTATTGAATCGGCCGATCACGCTGCGCCGGTGCGGCCTGTGCAGCTGACGCTGCCGCTGCAGCAGAAGCTGCTGAAGCCGCTGCGGCACGGGCCTTTTCTGCCGCACGCTCGGCATTGGCTGCACGCTCAGCGGCACGCTCTGTGGCAACACGATCGGCGGCTGCTTTAGCCGCAGCTGCTGCGGCTGCTTTTTCAGCCGCAATTTTCTCAGCCGATTTTTCAGGCGGTGCTGGAGGTGCTGCGCGCATGGCGGCTGCTTTTTCGGCCGCTGCTTTTTGCGAAGCCAAACGTTCAGCCGCCGATGCCTTCTCAGAGGCTGCGGCTTTTTCAGCCGCTTTCTCAGCGGCTGCGGCTGCGGCCACGGCTTTGTCAGCTGATTTTTCCAATGTCTTCACAGCAGCTTGTTCAGCTGCTGATTGCGATTTTTCGCGCGCTTGCAAACCTGCATTCACATCGCTTCTGAGCTTTTGAATCTCGGCCATCAAGGCCAAGGTATTGGGGCCGCTGGCGGGTGCTGCAGCGGGCTGGCGTGATGCCGCCGCTTGACTCAAGGTCTGCACCTTGGCTTCCACGGCTTGCAACTGTTTTTGCATGGCTTGGAATTGCGCTTCGCTGGTTTTGGTCGATTGGGTCGCAATGACCGTGGGCATACCGGTCAACACTTTGTTCAACTCTTCGAGGCGATTGGCCACTTGCGTCTGTGTGGTGTTCATGGCCTCTTGCTTTTCAGTGATTTCTGAAAAGTCTGAGTTGGTTTTGCCAATCGCGGTCAAACTGGCATCGACCTCAATCACGCGCTTGGCCATGGCATAAATCATGGCGTCGAGTTCTTTGATCGACTTGGTCATCTTCAGCGTCACGGCCAAAAATACACCCATGGCGATTAACAAACACGCCACAAAAGCCGCCAGGGTGATGCGTGAATGCAGCACGTTGCGGCGGTTGGTTTCTTGAATTTTGGCCACCACGGCGCGCATGGTCGCACTGACGTCAGCCGCAATCGAGGCTGAACGTGTCGACACCTCAGCCGAATCGAGCACCACCGAGGTGAGCTCTTCAATTTGACGCGCGACCTCATTGCTGTCCATCGACTGATTGGCCAGCTCGGTCAAGCGATCGGCCGTTTCCTCCACATCCAAATGTGGCGTTGCCGCGTCGTCTGTGGGTTGTTGGGAATCCGCCATATTCAAACCTTTGATCTAATTTCGAGCTGATCCAGTCGATCATTGAGCTTCTTGATGTCCGCCATCAACGTATCCATACGGACCTGAAACAGCTCCCACAAATGATCGGCTTGAACTGGCAGCACTTGAGCTAGTGGCTCTGATTCATCGACCGCCACTGCTTCTGGTGTTTCTTGTACATCTTGGGCTTCTTGCGTCTCTTGCGCCACTTGATCCACCAAGGTCGGAACTTGAGCCAGCTCAGACGCGGTCAAGCTTTGTACCTCGTCATCCAAATTTGGCACCTCCAACTTGGGCAACTGCTCAGGTTGATAGCCAGGCTCAAAAACTACCGATTCGTTCGTGACGCTGGCGGCCGCATCGTGATCGGAACGGACCACGCTGACTTCTTCTGAATTCATGACTTCATTCCTCACCTCAGCCTCAAGGCTTTGTAAATTGGGCTTTCAGTGACTTGGCACTGCGCAGCCATCCTTTGGCCAAGACGGGGCTCGACTGCATGAATGCGTCAGCCTCGGCCTTGGTCGCCCAAGGACCAGCGACTAAGATGAAATACCGCTTTTTGCTGTCCTTTTTGTAGACACGCAACACGCGCGCTTTCGCATACACCGTTTGTGCACGTTTGAAAGACTGGGTTTCCTCTTCGGTGTCAAATGCAGCCAGCTGCACCACATAACCGTTGACCGGCAATTGGTTCATCCAAGCCTCATCTGACTTGGTATCGGCTTCTTTGGCGTTAGGTTTAGCGGTATTTTTGTCAACCGGTTCAGCAGGCGCTTTGGACTCTGGTTTGACGTCCGCCTTGGCCGCAGAGGCCGGCGCTGTCACAGCTGCGGGTGCGGAAGTCGCTGCGGTAGGCGCCAGCGCTTTAACAGGCGCAGGAGACGAAGCGCTCACCAAGGATTCTTTAGGGTCAAGCGCCGCGCTGGCAGGCATCACCTCCACAGCACTGGCAGCAGAGGCCGCGCTGGCAGCAACTTCTTGCGCCGCCGAAGCCGCTGCCTCGCTGGCGGCTTGTAAAGCCGCCGCACTGGCCGCCTCTTCAGGCGCGGCCACAGCAGGGGTGCCACGCAGCAGATATTTCTTGAACTGTTCGGCTTCGCTGCGCACCAAATCTTGGTACATCACAGCAAACACGCCGGCAGACAACAGGAACAACACCAGCACCCAGCCCCAGCGGATGCGGCGAGGCGGACGCTTGAACAAGTCGGTATCAGCCGCAGTCTCTTCAGAATTTGGCGTCAGTGCATGCAAAGCGGGTTCGCGCGACACCTCAAGCGTTGACAACGGCCCCACAGCAGCGGACACAGAGCTAGCCGCAGGTGCAGCAGCAGCCAAAGTTTTGGCAAAAGAAGGCATGCTTGCCGGCACCGCGGGTGATGTCGGTGCGGGCGGCAAAGGATCTGGTGTCAGCACCGGTTCTTGGCGCTTGCCAAACACGGGCACGCGCCAAGAAGTTTTGGTTGGAATATTCAACAGCTGAGCAACCGGAGTCACCTCGTCATGCAACACGGGGGGCTCCGGATTGGGCTCAGGGTCCGAACGCACCCAGTCATCACCCAAATTGCTCTTGGCTTCACCGGCTTGGGTTTCGACTTCCCATTCGACCAAGCTCTTGCCAAAAGCTTGCAGCTTGTTGCGGTAATTGCCGGAGCTGTTGATGAGCAAAATCACCGTGATGTTGCTGGCTGGAAACCCATTGACCAAACGGGCCAACAGCTGCAGCTCAAAATCCTGCATCAAGATCGAATCGCGGAACACCAAGTAGCGGCGTGGGGCGTGCTTTTTGTCTTTTTCGAGCGCTTGGTTCAGTGTGAGCTCAGACAAAATTTCGTTGAATTTCTGAACCAAGCGTTCGGAGTTGGTCGAAGAACAAAACTCGACCTGGCCATCGCCTTGGGCCAGCAAGCGTTCTTCAAACAAATCACCATAAAAGTCGAGCACCTTGTCGTGCTCGCTGAGCACGGCCAAATTGGTACTGCCCTCCTTCAAAGACTTGAGGAGGATCTCAAAACGCAACCGATCACCGGGGCTTTGGAAAATATCTGTCATGCGCGGTTCAGCTCATCTCAGGAGTTCATCAAAACGCCATTGGCGTCGAACTTCATCTCATCAGGGATGGATGGTGTGGGTTTGACCACTTCCTGGCCACGACCATACGACTGGTTCAGGCTGAACACATAGGCAATGACTTGCGCGACTGCGTGGTACAGAGCCTCTGGGATCGGATGATCCAGCTTGGTCGTGAAGTATAAGGCGCGAGCCAGCAAAGGCGCCTCAAAAAGATAAACACCGTGCTCTTTGGCTTCTTCACGAATACGTGCAGCCAATCCGTCTTCGCCCTTCGCCACAAGAAGCGGCGCACCGTCGCCCGTGGGGTCATACGACAAGGCCACCGCAAAGTGGGTTGGGTTGGTGATGACCACATCGGCGTCCTTCACCTTGCCCATCATCTTGTTTTCCAAAATTTCGCGCTGGCGACGGCGAATTTGACCTTTGACCTCGGGGCTACCTTCTGAGTTCTTCATCTCATCACGCACCTCTTGCTTGGTCATCTTCAATTTTTTATTGAGCTGGTGACGTTGCACAGGCACATCCACCAAAGCCACCAGCACCAGACCAAGACTCAGCCAGAAACAAGAATCCACAATGATGGTGCCTGCCACTTTGACAGCCTGGCCCAAATCCATTTGTGAAATGCTGGTCAGATCGTTCAAGTTGTTCATCACCGAGATCAACAAGATCGCACCTACCACCACAAACTTCGCTACAGCCTTGGCCAAGTTGATGACGGCATCCGGACCAAACATGCGCGCCAAGCCCGTCATCGGGTTGAGCTTGCTGAATTTGGGCAGCACCATTCGGGGCGAGAAGATGAAGCCCCCGGCCAAAACGGTGGACGCCACAGCAATCACATACAACACGCACACCAAAGGCAACACGATCAACAAGCCATCAACCATGGAACTGCCAAAAATTGCAGGCAGCAATTCCGGTTTGTCCACGATGCGGCGATCAAACTGCAACTGGTGCTTGAACAAATTGCCCATGCCGCTGAACAGGTACTGTCCCATCATGGTGAAGAACAAAGTTGCCACCACCATCATGGCGGCAGGTGCCAATTCTTGGGAACGCGCAATTTGCCCCTCTTCACGGGCTTTTTTCAGCCGCTGCGCCGTCGGTTCTTCGGTTTTGTCTTGGCCGCTTTCTTCTGCCATGTCAGCCTCCTAAGAAAGCACGCAGCATGGAAAACGCTTGCGTCCACACCCACTGCACACGGGCCACGTTGTTGCCCATCGAGAAGATGAGAATCACAAAACCAGTCAAAATCAGCGCCGGAAAACCCACCGTGAAAATGTTCAAACTAGGGGCGGCACGGGCAACAAAACCCAGACCCACGTTGATGAACAACAAGGTCATCATCACGGGCAAGGCGATCAACAAAGCACCCAAAAACATCATGGCGCTCCAATGAATCATCTTGCCCAACATGTCTTGGTTGAAAAACTCTTGGCCAATGGGAATCAAGGTGAACGACTCCAGCACCAAGCCGAACACAATCAAATGACCACCCATTCCTAAGAACACCAAGGTACCTAGGATGTTGAAAAACTGCGCCAGCACAGGCACGTTGCCCATATTGGGATCAATCATGTTGGCAATCGTCAAACCCATCGACGCTGAAATGGCCTGACCAGCCACCACCAAAGCCGCCGAGGCGATTTGAAACACCAAGCCCATCGTCAAGCCAATCAAAATTTGGCGTGCAATTTCCATCAAACCATCGGCTGTGAGGGGATCGATGCGGGGAATTTGAATTTGCTGGGAAACAAAAAATGCCATCGCAAAACCCAGCAACACGCGAATGCGCATGTTGACGGCGCGAATGGAAAAAATAGACGTGAACGCTAAAAACGCCGACAGACGCAGCATCGGCCAGATGACGACCAAAAACTTGTCAAGAATGTCAATGAGCGAAGCGTTCATGACCCGTGCTTACATGAACAAGCTGGGAATGCGGGTGAAGATGCCCTTGGTGTAGTCCACCATGGTGTTGATCATCCAACCGCCCGCCATCGACATGGTCAGCCCCACGGCCAACACTTTGGGAATGAAACTCAGCGTTTGTTCGTTGATCGAAGTGGCGGCTTGAAAAATACCCACCACCAAACCCACGACCAATCCCACACCGAGCAAGGGCCCTGAGATGAGCATGGTCATCCACAAGGCTTGACGGGCTAAATCGACAACGGCTGCGCTATCCATGAGACTGCTCCTTAAAACACAAAGCTATTGGCCAACGACGCCATCAAAAGCGTCCAGCCATCGATCAACACAAACAACATCAGCTTGATGGGCATGGAGATGATCATGGGCGACAACATCATCATGCCCATGGACATCAAGACGCTGGCAACGATCAAATCAATCACCACAAAGGGGATGTAAATCAGAAAACCAATCGTGAATGCGCTCTTGATCTCAGAAGTGATGAAAGCAGGCATCAAGGTGGTGAAAGGCACTTGGGCCGAATCTTCCAACTCACGGCGGTTGGCGATTTGCATGAACATGGCAATGTCGTCTTCACGGGTTTGCTTGGTCATGAAGTCACGCACCGGCACTTCGGCCTTGATCAAAGCTTTGTCAAAGTCGAGGTTGCTGTTCATGTAGGGGCCAATGGCCTCTTTGTACACCTGCTCAAACACGGGCGACATGATGAAGAAAGTCAAAAACAAGGCCAAACCAACCAACACGGTGTTAGGTGGCGTCTGCGCAGTGCCTAAGGCCTGACGCAAGATCGACAGCACGATGATGATGCGCACAAACGAAGTCATCATCAGCAACATCGAGGGCAACAGCGTGAGCGTGGTCATCAAGCCCAGCAATTGCAGGCTCATGCTGTATTGCTGACCGGCTTTGCCGCCACTCACATTGACCAAAGGAATGCCTTGCGCATGCGAGGCCATCGGCAGTGCAGCCAAGGCCAGCAACAGCAAGACCAAGATCACATAAAGAATTTTTTTGGTAATGGGCTTACGCAACATGAGAAGACTCCTGCGTCCATGCATGCAACGTTTTGACTTCACCTGGGCTGACACTGGCCAACACCATTTGTTGGTCAACTTGAATCAGCACCATCTTGTGCTTCAAACTCAAAGGCAGCGCCTCCAGCACTTGAATGCGACGATCGGCTTGTAAATGGCCGCCTAAACCCTTGTTGCGCTTGACCCACCACAGCGCACCACCCAACAAGGCAAACACACTCAGTGTGCTGGCAATGAATTGGACCCAATCGAAACTTTGCATGATGAATTTCCTGTGCGCGATGACGGTTTTTTGACACATGGCGTGCCTGTATGAACTGGTATTGCAATGCCCATGCCAGCTCTTTTTGGCACATGCCAGCAACGCTATAGTTCGGTCATGCGTACCTTTCAAGCACTCTTTCTCTGCGCCACCCTGCTCTGCAACAGCGCTGCCCATGCCAACACCTGGACCGCTGTGGGTCTGTTCGACATCGGTACCTTCTATGTGGACTTAGACAACGTCAACCGTGCGGGTGACCACCGCAAGGTCTGGACCTCGCTGGACTACCGGGACCCGCAAACCAACCAACACAGCAAAAAGCCTTACAAATCAACCCGTATGCAAATGGAGTTCGATTGCAAAGACCAAACCGTGCGCAGCCTATCGCTGTCCTATCACACGGGGGTGCGTTTGAGCGGTGAGGTGTTGTCCACCGAAGGGGTGATCGGTCCGTTTGAGCCAGTGCCACCCGACACACCGATCTTCAAAATCATGCGTTTGGTCTGCTGAGCAACGTCACACCATGGGATGGATGCGTGACTTGATCCATGCGGGCGGCACGGGCGGCCTCAACTGGCATGTGCATGCGCACTACGCGCGCCAACGCTGGCAACCCACGGTCGATTTGCTCGATGCATTTCTGGCCCAGGTACGCCCCCAAGCTGAGCATCTGCTGCTGATTGGATGCAGCGCTGGTTGGATGATGCCGCCGAGCTGGCTGGCCCGTTTTGAACGCATCGACGCTTACGACATTGACCCGTTGGCCTCTGCTTTGTTTCATTGGCGCCATGGCCGTCACTTGCGCCAACTCGGCGTGCAGATCACGCACCACAAACAAGACGCACTGACCACACTGCCTGCATTGCTCGAAGAGCACGCGCAAGCGTGTGTGTGGTTTGACAATGTCTTGGGCCAGCACCGCTACCGGGTGCGTCATGAAGCCCAAGTTGAACAAGAGCTTGCAGCCTTGAAACACACACTGCGCGGACGTCATTGGGGCAGCGTGCACGATGTGTACTCAGGCCCCACCGATGGTCGTACCTTGGCCCACGACTGGCGCAGCTGGCCGCATCATGAAGTGCCCGCCCAAGCCGTGGCAGAGAATTTTGCACAGACCCTGTTGAGCCATGTGGGCGCCAAAGACGTGTGGCAAGACCACCTGACGCGCGAGGTGTTTGCGCCCAACACACCCACCACTTTGATTCCCTGGGCCTTCAAGCCCAACTACTGGCATTGGTTACAAGCTGGCTGGGTATCTGCCTATTAAGCAGGTGCCCCATCAACTGCGCATGTTGTAGAGCATCACGCCCGCATCGTCCATCTCGCGTTGCTCGCGCCGTTTGGCATGTTCGCGCACACGCTTGAGGTCTTCTTCCATCAAGGTTTCCATTTGAAGCCGTTTGTGCTCAGCCGCGCGTAGTGCGAGCTTCAAGGCTTCCAATTCCTCGTAGGCTTTTTCCAAATCCTGGTCCACGCGCATGATGAGAGATTGGAGTTGCTGCATGAAGCCGCGAAAATTCAAGGTCTCGGCCATGCTGTGCGGCTTGCTCTCAGCGTCACGTGAGCGCAACACGTAGTCTTTATAAAGAATCTCCATGCGTGCGCGACTTTGCTGCAAATACGTCACACGCTCGCGACCTTTGACCATAGCCGCCGCCGCTTCGTCACATTTTTCTTTGGCTTTTTTGGCCAGCACGGGCCAGGCGGCACGGGGCTTCATGACAACATGCTACGCAATTGATTGCGTGTCACCTCGTAGTCTTCGGCCAAATGCATATCTTGGCGCAAGAACATCAACATTTGCTCGCGCAAACGGATGGCTTCGTCCAACTCTGGGTTGCTGCCCGCCTCGTAGGCACCGACTTGCACCAAGTCCGCGTTTTGTTGGTAAACCGACCATAAGCGGCGCAGCTTGTTGGCTAAACGCAAATCATCGCCATTGACCAAGGTTTGCATCACGCGTGAAATAGAGCCGTTCAGATCAATCGCCGGGTAATGCGCTTGGTCGGCCAAGCGACGCGACAACATCACCTGGCCATCCAACGACGCACGGGCAATGTCCACGATCGGGTCGGAGGCATCGTCGCCCTCGGCCAGCACGGTGTAAATCGAGGTGATCGACCCAAAGCCGTGACGGCCCACGCCACCGCGTTCAATCAGGTTGGGCAACAAAGCAAACACGGAAGGCGGATAGCCCTTGGCCGTGGGTGGCTCGCCAATAGCCAAACCAATTTCGCGTTGTGCGTGGGCAACGCGGGTCAAGCTGTCGCACAGCATGAGTACGTTTTTTCCTTGGTCACGAAAGTACTCAGCAATCACATGCGTCATGTGGGTAGCTTTAAGACGCAGCACAGGCGACACGTTGGCAGGCGCTGCCACCACCACCGACTTGGCCAAGCCTTCAGCACCCAGCGACTCGGCAATGAAGGCTTGCACTTCACGACCGCGTTCACCAATCAGACCAATCACCACCACATCGGCTTTGGTGAAGCGAGTCAACATGCCCAGCAGCACACTCTTACCCACGCCAGAACCAGCCACCAAACCAATGCGTTGGCCACGTCCAATGGTCAAGGCACCGTTGATGGCTTTCACGCCCACATCCAGCACCGCGTTGATCGGACCTCGTTCCATCGGATTTAAGGGCGAACCCAACAAGCTCATGTGATCGGGCAAATGGGGCATGGGTTTGCCATCCAAAGGCTGACCACGGCCGTCGATCACGCGCCCCAACAAGCCGTCGCCTAAGCGCACTTGACCTGAGTTGTTCATGACCCGCACGGTATCGCCTGGGCCCACACCGACGGGATCGGTAAAAGGCATGAGGTAGAGGGTTTTGTCGTTGAAGCCCACCACCTCGGCTTCGATGCGGTGGCCGCGCTGGCCGATCACTTCGCAGCAGGCACCCAGAGGCGCCATGATGCCGCGCGTCTCCAAGGTCAAGCCGACCAAACGCACCAGCGTGCCGCTGCGTTGAGGTTCAGGCACACGCAGCTTGGGCAAGCTGCGCTGTACTTCTTGGTCAAAGTCAAGCATGCGAGGTGAACGGTTATTTGATTTCAATCATGCTGCGAATCACAGCAGCCACACGGTTTTGATCGGTTTGAACGACCATGCGCACGACACCCACTTTGTCTTCGTAGCTGTTGGCGTTGTTGAGCAACTCCGGCGGAATGGTCGGCTTCTTAGCCTTTTGCTGTTCTTTCTTGATGCGTTCTTTGATTTCGGCCAAAGACTCGCCTTCACGGATTTCAATCTCGCCCTCCGCCAGCCCATCTTCTGCGGCTTCGGTAGTTTCAGCATCGTCCTCGCTTGTGACTGCATCGCCTTCGCCCGCCACACCGTCGGTCGGTGCGCCTGCATCCTGCGTCACCTCTTCTTCGGCCACAGTTTCTGGCACCACTTCGGGCTCGGGTTCGGGTTCCACCACGGGTTGTGGTTTGGGTTTGGGCTTGTCGGGCAGTTGCAACAGCAGTTGTTGAAAGCGAATCTTGTCGCCGCGTTGCGCTTCGGCCAATTCGGCGGCACGCATCATCTCCAGCTCCACCGCTTCAATGGCCGCCTTTTGTAAATCTTGCGTGCTGAGGGGGCCATCGAAAATATGCAGGACATAAGGACGTATCACGGTCACCACAATGACCATGAAAATCAGCCCCATCAGCAGGGTATTGATGACGTCAGGAATGAACATCGTTGGGCTCCACGTCTTCGACTTCAGGTTCGGATACTTCAACTTCGGGCTGCGCCAAGGTGGACTTGGCCCGCCAATCTTCCACGTCCACCAGCAGGGAACGGGCTAAGGCTTCTAAGCGGTGTTCGACCAAGTCTTCCACCACGGTGTCATTGGCAAACAAACGCACGCTGCCAGGCTTCATGCCCTGGACTGCGTCCAAACGCATGCCGGTAACCAAGGCACTGCCTTGGGCTTGCAAACGTTCTTTGTCTTGCGGATTGAGCTCGATCACCACGGCGCCTTTGGCCGGATGGTCTAACTCATCCAAGCAACGCTGCACCAAACGCTCAATGGCTTCGGTGGAGGTGCTGAGTTCTTTCATCACCACGTGTTCAGCCACATGCAAGGCCAAACGTTTGAGAGGTTCAAAAAACTTTTTCGGGTCTTGCAACAACGCATTCAGATCATGCGTCACCGCTGACAACACCGCGCATTGGGCCGCAACCTCTTGTTGCATGGCCTCGCGTGCTTGGCGTTCACCTTGCGCAATGCCTTGGGCCAAGCCTTGGGCAAACTGCGCTGCTTCACGTTGCGCAACTTCTTCAGGGTCAATGCCCACCATCTGAACAGATGGCACAGGCGCTTGCGCCAGCAATTCGTCCACTTCAGCCCCTAGGGCTTGCGGCTCACCAACGCTATCGTCGGTGACGAGTTCACTCTCGGTCAAATCGGGTTCAGGACGAGCTTCAGGCTCAGACATCACGTGATGTTCTGACGCTAAATCTTCTTCTGGCTCAACCGCTTGTTCAGTCGCTTGCTCAGTTTCTTGCGCTTGTCGTTCTGCTGCTTGTTCGAGCTCAGATTCCACAGCATGGACTTCAGACACTGTGTCGTCAGCCTCTTGCGTTGGCAAAGGCTCTTCAGACAACTGCGCTTGAACTTCGCCATCAGTCACATCTTCTGCCGCCTGAGCGTCGGGCTCGCGCTCCTCGCCGTGTTCTGCATGCGCATTGGCATCTGTGGCCTCGGCGTGCATTTCAGTCGCCTGTGTATCTTCAGACACCTTTTTCGCCGTGGGCTTGACGCCATACACATCCACCACAAAAGGCAAATGCGCGTTGGGCGATTCCGGTTCATGTCTCGACACACCGTCAGCCGCAGAATCTTCCAAACCTTCGCTGTCGCCCATGAGCTTGAGCGTTGTTTTTGATTTTTCTGACAAAGGCATGGACACCGTTTGGTAACGGTCTTGTGCAAATCCCGCTGACTTGGGCTGAAAACCGCCCTCATCAAAACCGGCTCCTTCTGGCTGCAACCAAGAGGTCGAAGCAAAGCCACGGCCGGTGTCGTCAGACACCAGGCGCGCGTTCGGCTGCCACGGTGTGGCAGACCGAGAAGGAGCGGGTTGATTAAACAAAGTCTGCACCGCCCAAGATCAACTCGCCCGAGTCCGACAACTTGCGCGCCATGCGCATGATCTTCTTCTGGGCTTCTTCCACGTCGGCCATGCGTTGGGGGCCTTTGGCTTCCATGTCGTCGCGGAACATGCCACGGGCACGTTCAGACATGTTGTCAAAGAAGCGGTCTTTACAGCCGTCGCTGGCACCTTTGAGGGCCATCATCAACATATCAGGCTCCACAGCGCGCATGAGCACCTGGATACCTTTGTTGTCGACACTGACCAAGTTCTCGAAGGTGAACATATTGTCTTGAATCTTGAGCATCAACTCTGGGTCAAGCTCGTTCAAACCACTCATGATGCTGGCTTCCAACGCCGTCTTGGTCAAGTTCATGATCTTGGCCGCCGCCTGCACGCCGCCAAAGCTCGACGACTGGGCCGACGCGCTCTTGGAGAACTGCTGCTTCATGATGGCTTCCAACTCGGCCATGGCCGAGGGTTGCACCGTGTCTAAACTGGCCACGCGTTGAATCACCTCAGGGCGCACATCGGGGGGCAAATAGTTCAGCACATCGGCCGCGACTTCGCTCTCGAGCAGCGACAAAATAATCGCCACCACTTGGGGATGTTCGCCATTGATCATGTCGGCAATGCCGCGCGCGTCCATCCATGTGAGGATGTCCAAGCCCTTGGTGCCTTGGCCCGGCATGATGCGGCCCAGCACGGAAGCGGCTTTGTCGTCACCCAAGGCGCGACGCATGACGTTTTCCACGTAGTCGGTGTTGCCCATGCTGAGGGTGGATTGCTTTTTCAAGTGCTCCACAAACTCATCGAGCACCACGTTGACGGCCTCTTGCGAGAAGTCAGCCACCGACACCATCGCGGCGCCCAGTGCTTGCACTTCTTTGGGATTTAAAAATTTGATGATGTCTGCCGCTTGGTCTTCGCCCAAGAGCAACATGAGCACAGCAGCGCGCTGGGTAGATGTGATCGCGGCGAGCTCAGTCCTGAGCGCGTCGGTCATCACAATGGAATCGTCGGCCATGATGAAGTCCTCAAATTTCTTTATTAAACGGGTGGCTTGATCAAGCCCTTGAGCACACCGGCCACACGGGTTGAGTCTTCAGCCACGATCATGCGAATCAAAGCGACTTTATCGTCGTATGAATTGGCCGTGTTGAGCAAGTCAGCCGAAATCGATTGTTTCTTAGGCTTCAAGCTCGCCATGCGGGCTTTGACTTCTTCCAGCGTTTCGCCTTCTTGAATTTCAATTTCTTGGCTGGCGTCTTCGCCTCCTTGCTCCGCCAGTGCCAGTTGTGCGGCATGGGCTTCGGCGCGGGCTTTTTCAGCCTCTTCTGCCGCCAAGGCATCTGCAGCCACTTTGGCTTCAAAAGCGATTCTCGCTTCTTCTGCCAGGCGGGCCGATTCGGCGGCCGCCTTCATGGCTTCTTCACTGATGTGTGCCATTTCGGCTTCGTGCGCTTCTTTGGCTTCCCTGGCCGACCATTGTGCCGCAGCCGATTCGGCGGTAGCCACATCAATCGCCATCTGAGCCTCTAATTTGGCTGCCTCTGCCGCCGCCGCTGCCACCGCAGCAGGGTCAATTGGCGGTGTGATCAAACGACGCACCATGGGGCGAACAACAGTCAACAAGACGAGCAAGAAGAGGCCACCAATCACGCCTGCATTGACCATGACTTGGTAGTTCTCATCGCGGTACCAAGGAATGGCGGTGGGGTCAATTTGGGGCTCAAACTTGGTGCCCACCACGGTAACCACGTCGCCACGGGTTTCGTTGAAGCCCACAGCACCTTTGACCAATTGGTTCAAGCGCTCAATTTCTTCGGGGGTGTAAGGAATCGATGTAGGGGTAGAACCATCAGCGGCTTTTTCCACTTTGGCGCCAGGAGGAATTGGACGCTCGTTGATCAACACACCCACACCAATCTTGGTGATATTGCCCATGGCACCTTTGGTGTGACGCACCGAACGGTCGAGTTCGTAGTTTTTGGTGCTACGTGCCGTGACTTGCACGCCTTTTTCACTCACACCTTTCAGCGGATCCGCATTGGTTTGCGTGGTCGACTGAGGGTTGGTCGGTGATGGCGGCGTGTTCGACAAAGAGCCGGGGATGCCAATCGCATCGCGGAAGGTGTTGCGGTCTTCCACAAACAATTCCGAACGTGTTTTGGGCCCCTTGTCTTGCGAATCAAAATCTTCTGTGGTGACTTCGGTTTGGGTGAAATCCAAGGCCATGCTCACTTGCGCACTCACGTTGCTCTCGCCCACGATAGGCGCGAGCAACTGAATCAAACGGGTCCGGTACAAGTCTTCCATCTGCTGCTTTTGACTCAGCTGCGCAGAGGTCAAGCCCAAAGGCTGCTCGACCAACATCTCGTTCATCAAGCTGCCGAAGTTGTCGACGACCGACACATTCTCGGGGGCCAAATAAGGCACGCTGGACGCCACCAATTGGATGATGGCTTGCACGTTGGCCGCAGAAATGGTGCGACCGGGCAAGCGGGTAATGACCACCGAGGCCTTGGTAGGTGCACGGTCACGCACAAACACGCTTTGCTTGGGTGCGGCCAAATGCACACGAGCGGATTTGATGCCGCCAATTTGCACAATGCTGCGCGCCAGCTCTTGCTCCATCGCGTTGTTGTAGCGCACCTGTTCCATGAACTGGCTGGTGGTCATGGCGGGCATGTCTTTGAGGTTGTCCATGCCCGAAGCTTCGGTGCGTGGCAAACCTTTGGAAGCCAGCAACATGCGAGCTTCTTGAAAACGTGCAGTGGGCACTGAAATTTGGCCAGTGTTCACATCCACCTCGGGCTTGAACTCACCCGCCTTCAGGGCTTCAATCGCTTGTTGCTTGTCCGCGTCGCTGAGCATCAACACCAAAGGACGGTAGGGCGTGGGCTTGAGCGAGGTAAAGAACACGGCCACCGACAAGAGCAGCATGAAGATCACCACAAACGGCAGCGTTTTGCGCACCGAGGGTTGACGCAAGATGTCGCCCAAAAAGGCACCAGGGCCTTCTTTGGCATTGAACCATTCGGCCACGCCGCCTGTGCCACTGGCCTTGACGGCGTTATCAGGGGACGCAGCAACGTCTGTACCTGGGGCGGTGGACAGTGCCATGGGGTTCATGTTGAGGGTATCAGTAGCCATATCAGTCTCTCAGTCCAGCATCAAACCGGCATGTTCATGATTTCTTCGTACGCTTTCATCACTTTGTTGCGTACTTGCAGGGTGGCTTCAAAAGCCAGCGAGGATTTCTGCATGCTCAAGACCACTTCGGTCAAGGGCACTTCTTCGCCACGGTCATAGGCATCAGACATGGCATCGGCCTTGATGTCTGCGTCATTGACTTTGTCGATGGCGTTTTTGACCGAGTCAAAAAATGACGGCTGCCCGACCTTGGTGGCCGCAGGCTCGTTCACCGTTGAGGTGTTGCCCATCGATTGGGCCTGGTGGGCGCGCAAGGTCTCCAGCATCGACTGGATGTTGCTGTTTGAAATGCGATCGATCATGCTGGTACTCCTTCAGACATACCGCGACTGCGCAACTGCGCCAGCTTGTAGCGCAAGGTGCGTGGGCTGATGCCCAACTTGGCAGCCGCTTCCATGCGGCTATCGGTACTTTGAATCGCGGCCATGATGGCTTGGTGCTCGCTGGTCTTGACGGCGTCTTCCAAGTTCACAGGCTCTGACGTCTCGCGAACTTCAATCGGTGCGTGAGATGAAAAATGAGTAGCACCTGCGTAGCTGGGCATGGCGTAGGTCGGATTCATCGCAGATGCAACTGGCAATGCCAATGGCTCGGTCGTCACAGCAGGCTGCGCGGCGGGCAGGGCTTGCTCGTCCATCGCTGCATCGTCAAACATCAAGTGGGCTGGGCTGATGGTGCGACCACCACTCAACACCACAGCGCGTTGCACCACGTTTTCAAGTTCGCGCACATTGCCAGGCCAGGGATAGCTTTGCAACAAGGCTTGGGCTTCAGGTGTGACCGTGAAAGGCACGCCACCTTTGACATGACGCGCCAACGATTGCGCGACCAGAGGCACGATGTCACCCGGGCGGTCTTTGAGCGCTTGAATACGCAAGCGGAATGTGCTGATGCGGAAATACAAGTCTTCGCGGAATTCGCGTTGCTCGATGGCCAACTTCAAATCTTTGTTGGTAGCGGCGATAACGCGCACATCCAAATCAATCACGCCTTCACCGCCCAAGCGGTTGAGTTTTTTCTCTTGCAACACGCGTAACAGTTTGGCTTGCAACTGCATCGGCATTTCGCCAATCTCGTCCAAGAAAATGGTGCCGCCGTGGGCTTGTTCGAACAAGCCTTTGTGTTCTTTCAAAGCGCCGGTGAAAGCGCCCTTCTCGTGACCGAACAACATGTCTTCGATCAAGTGCTCGGGCATGGCCGCGCAATTGAGGGCCACAAACGGGCCTTTGGCACGCGGTGATGACTCGTGCAGCACACGGGCCAGCACTTCTTTACCGGCGCCTGTAGGGCCCACCAGCAAGGCGGTCACATCAGTTTGTGCCACGCGTTGTGCCAAAGCCAGCAGGTGTTGGCTGGTGGGGTCAACAAAGACATAGCTCTTGGTGGTGAGTTCGGGGGCATTGAGGCCTTTGACGGCGTCTTGCCAAGCGCCAGGCGTCCATTCGTCAGCGGGCAACACATGCAAAGCACCCAAGCGCATGGCGTCGACAGCGACTTCCATGCGACGGCGATCAACGCGGCACAGCACAGGCACGGTGTGACCGAGTTGTGCCACCAAGGTTTGGACCTCTTGCAGCAGCTCGGCGCTATCGCCTAAGCGAATCACCACAGTATGTGCACGACGCAGGGCCAGGGTGAGGTCGCCAAGTGTAGAAACAGTTTCCAGACTGATACCGGCGGTACTCAGCTGGGCGCGATCTGCGGCGTCGAGTGGACTGAAAGGGTCCAACCACACGGCATGAATTACGTTGACAGAAGAAGCATTCACTTTGAACAGCCTGAAATAAAGGTAAGACTGTTATGCAAAGTGCGTGCCAATGCATTCTGAAACCTAAGTAATTAAGTTAATCGAGATAAAGGGGCGCGAACGGTCAGTTTCTCGACGGTTCGACGGTTGACCGACAGCTTTTTTGGACTGCGCCTGGGCTTTGTTTGTTGCTGATTTGGCAGGTTTGGGCGAAAAAGCCCCGCAAAACCTTCCATCCGTACGCAACACCTCCAACGACGGAATCACTTTTGAACGAAACCCCATGAATTTGCAGCCATAGGGCAAGCGCACATCCCACGTGATCGCCAAATAGCGACAGTCCCAGCAATTGGGGCCTTTTGGTAAAGCAGGAGGTGGTGGCGCAGCACCTTGGTCAGCGTTCATGCGTCAATTGAAGTTGCTCGTTAACCACCCAAAAGCTTCATCACGGACTGCTGGCTGGTGTTGGCTTGCGCCAGCACGGCGGTAGCAGCTTGTTGCATGATTTGCGTCTTGGCCAATTCAGTTGAGGCCAATGCATAGTCTGCATCTTCGATCTGACTGCGCGAGGCCGACATATTCATGGACACGTTGGTCAAGTTATTGATGACGTGATCGAGTCGGTTCATGACAGCGCCCATTGTGGCGCGCGTGGCGTTGACTTTGTCCATGGCAGTGTCCAACAAGTTGAGCACGGCCGTGGCACCATCACGTGTGTTGATACGCACTTTACGTGCATCATCTGCCAAATCTACATCGCCTGTGATTTGTCCCGTGATCGAGCCATTTTTACCAAAGTCAGCCAAATCAATGGTCACCACTTGGTTGGCAGACGAGCCCACCTGGAACGCCATGCGTCCCACTTTGGGTGGATCCATTTCTTGACTGGCGCGACCACCAAAGGTGCCTTCACGGAAACCCAAGGTAGAGAAATTGCTCAGTGCACCAAATCCATCGGCGCCGCTGGTAATTTTGATCGGCGCACCGGTGAGGCCCAGCTGCGATGGCACCACACCATCTGCACCAGGCAATCCGGGCAACATGGGTGCGTCAGACACCAGTTTGACGGAGCCATACATGGTGGTGGCATTGACAGCGTTGCTGCCCCCGCCCAACACATTGGTGCTGTAGTCAGCGCTCAAATCCAGTGCCGTCACATCCGTTTTACCCACGATGTTGGGAGACACCGTGCTCAGCTCCATCGATTCGCTGCCATCGCCCGTGGCAGCGCCACGCAAATCGAATGCGCTGCCAGCTACTGCAGACTTGATCAGCACAGACGTGGCGTCATTGGGGTCAATCGATGCGACCACATTTTTGAGCTTTGGCTCAGCACTGATCGCATCGCGCAAAGCGATGGCTGACGCAGCCTGCGTGCTGCCGCCAGGAATATTTGCCGTGACCTTGACACCATTGATCATGACTTCGGCAGTACCGGCATTGCCAATATCCGCGCCCATCTTGACTTTGGAGATTTGTGCAGCAGCGCCGCCTTTGTCCAAACCGAAGTTGGCGGCAGACAAATCTTTTTGGCTTGAGTCAAACCACACAGACATGTTGCGACCATCGGATGACAGCGTCACACCATAGCCATTGTCTGTCGCCATCACGCCATGTTGACCCACGCGCTCATTGATCGCGGCCACCACTTTGCTACGGCGATCTGTGCCTGATTCGCCTTGCACAAAGTCAACTTGAATCTCAATACCGTTTACCCACAAAGACTGTTTACCACTCAATGGCACTTCAGTTTTGGTGGTGGTACCTGCGGAAACAACAGGATTTGCCTCGGCGCGAACACCGGTCATGCTGGTGCTGTCATTGATCGCAGCAGCCAACGCTTTGGCACTGGAGCCAGGATCACTGCTGGTCACAGCAACCGTTGAAAAACGATCATCGGCCGGTGTGCTGGGGCGAATCTTGATGCCATTGATCATCAAATCGTCCATGCCCAAATTTTTAAATTGCGCAGGTGAATTGGCGGTCAACTCTTGAGAAGCAATTCCAAGCGTCGCGCTTGCGCTCTTGCTTGCAGCCATAGTGAACCCTGTACCAGGGTTCTTGGCTGTGAAAATCAACTCACCAACTTTGGAGCCTGCTGTCGCAAAAACGCCCAAGTTTTGATCAGCATTGATCTGAGTGATCAAATCATCCCTGATCGCTTTCGAGCTTGTTAACGTGGCATCCGATTTGTACGAAGTCCCATTGATCACCACTGTGACAGTTTCACCTGCAGGAACGGTACCCAAAGCAGGATTCGAGATCAACACACGGTCCACTTGTGCTGCGGCAGGCGCCACATTTGGACGAGGCTGCGTATTCAGCACCGATTCGTTCTTGGTGTAGTTTCCTGCATCCAAACCCGCACGGCTGATGTCACCGGCTGAAGTTGAGGTCAAGACCACGGGCGCCTGAATTTTGGATTCAAGCGAAATGGTGGAACTTTGCACCCCTTCGCGCATACCAATGCGGTTGCCAAACACGCTCGCGTTGTCTGGTGTCTCAAAACGCACCTCGATGTTGCGACCGTCCGCGGCCACCAAGGTAACGCCTTTGTTTTCAGAGCCTGTGTCTATTGCTTTCACACCCGTCTTGTCGCTGATCAGGTTGATGGCACGCACCACACTCTCACGCGTGGCTTGCGGATTGTTCAACACCGTGGTGATGTTGGCAGAGGCATATCCGTTGATGAACACGACACCAGACGTCACGGAAGAACCCGTCATCGCCTGACCCGTGAACACGTTTTCGTTCACCTTCGCAAATACGCCGGTACCAGGCACCGATGTCATGTATTGCGCTGTTGTATTGACCGTGCTCGCAAGACCTGTGGCACCAGGCGCAATGTCCATTGCCGCCACATTCCCCTCAGATACGGGAAAGTCAACACCAATCACAGCAGAGCCTTTGGCATGCGTCACCACGCGGCCTGTTGCAGAAGCAAATTGTGGGCTGGCTTGCAATGCGGCGGCAATTTTCTCAGCGGCATCTGCAGGCGTTTTGTCGGCAGGGGTTAAGGTCACGCTGACCCCAGCCACCACAATCGTTCCAGTCATGGGTGTGCCAGAGAACGTCACTGACTGCGACTCCCCTTGGCTGATGCCTTGATCCACGGCCATGCGGTTAATCGCCGCAGCCTTGGCAATCGCACTGCCCGAGGCGTTGTTGCGAGGTGACATTAAGTCGTCAGCTGCCACAGAAGGACCAATGTTGACGCCGTTGATTTGCAAATCACCCGAACGCAAGTTTGGAATGCTGCCTGCCACATCGACGTTCACCGACAGATCACGTGGCTTTGCGGTCAAGTCCACGGCTGTGCCCGAAGGATCACGGAAGGTGTACGTTAAGTTGTCAGACATGACCGACGCGTTCAAACCCGCCGCGACATCGAAAGAAACCTGCCCCTTGGACTTGTCCAACACACCTGTCAACGCGATGGTTTTGTTGTCTTGCGTCAAAAAACTGGCGGTGACAGTACTGCTGCCTGAAGCGACCGACATTTTCAAAGCGCCGCTTTGCAAGAACTTGCCGTTGTTGGCAAACACTTCAGCCGCTTGCGTCATCGCTTGGCGATCGACACTGATTGCGGTAGCGGATAAATTGGTCGACCCAAGTGCAACCGTAGCGTCTGCCACATTGCCATCGGTGCTATTGAATGTCAGCGTCACTTGCCCGCCAGCCGTCACATCCACGCTGCGGCCAGAATTGGTATTGAAATAAGTCGTATCGCTCAATGACGATTTGATTTTGTTCATCACCGTGGACAAACCAGCAGCAGCTTCTGTGGCTGTAATTTGCACTGTTTGCCCAGCGATCGTGACGTAGCCCTCCGCGGGAGTCCCCGACAACGTGAACTTTTGCACCTCACCAGTGCCAGCACCGGTGATGGTTCGTGTCGTGGTGGGATCAATGAAAACACTGCCAAACTGGTTCATGGATGTAGTTTTGAAAACCGGCATCTCACCCACTTGTTGTCCAGCGGTACCGTTGAGCACAGGAAAACCGTTCCACTCGGTATTGTCGGAAATCTGGACAATTTGTTGCTTGAGTTGTTGGAATTCCAGATCCAGATAACTGCGCTGCGCGTTGTCGTTGGTGTCGTTCACCGCCTGCACAGCGAGCTCACGCATACGCTGCATCATGTCGGTGATTTCGTTGGTCGCACCTTCAGCCGTTTGGATCAAGGAGATCGCATCGCCTGCATTGCGCACCGCCTGATTCAGGCTGCGCACCTGATGTGTCATGCGTGTTGCGATCGCCATACCTGCTGCGTCATCGCGGGCCGAGTTGATTCGTTTGCCCGTAGACAACTGCTGCATAGCGACTTGTTGGTTGCGCTCAGTCGACCGCAATGCGGCCTGCGAGAACAATGCTTTAACGTTCGTGTTGATTACTGCCATCTTTATCTCCTGACCTTTCGGCCGATCAAAATTTCAAACAGTTAAGCAGATAGCGTGCCAACTTGTTTTACGACAACTTGAGGGGTTTACGATAAAAAAACTCCCCAGAAAAACCCCTAGCGCCGCCAAAGCGGCAATGCCCTGCGCATGAATGGCAAAAAATTGCCACCCGATTGCCGCATGACCATTCTTTTGCCACCTCCCCAGGAAATCTGGGATAGCTGCATGTCTATCTATATAGAGGCTTCCTGTGTCGTTCTGACCTGGAATAAAAATTGCTTTTCGACATGCAACTTTTAAAGGAGCCATGCACATGACACTCATCCAAGAATTGATGAACCAGCCTTCGTTGAACGCATTTCTCGAAAATGGGGATATGAAGCGCTTCGCGCCCGCAGAGATTCGTGAAACCATTCAAACTCTGGTGGCCACTGAACAAATTAACCTGGCCTACGCCTTGGGTGATGCGGGTTTATCGATTTATCCGCATAACGAAGACATGCTGGCCATCAACGGTCTGCTGGCCATCATTCGCCAAGACTGGTCAGAATCTGTTGAATTGCTCACAGAATTAATGGCTATTCAAGGAGACAACACGCAACCGTTCACTTATGTGATGCTGGTTCGCGCTTTGCGCTGCAACCTCGACCCTGCGGCGGCCATGCAAGTAGTACGCAAAGGTCTGGAACAGTACCCCAACCAGTTGGAGCTGGTGGCAGAAAGCCTGGCGTTGGAAGAATATGCCCACGCCATCACGCCAAGCACCGCAGTGACTCAGTAATAAATCAGTGCTATGAACGCCAGAAACCCTGCATTTGGAAACGATATGGACTCGGCAACATCCGGCCAAATGGGTATCGACCAGCTTTTTCAAAGCTGCGAGCACATGCAGGCTTCTGGCAACACATCTGGGGCGATCGCACTTTACCAAGCCTGGATCGCCCACACCGACAGCCCGCACAAGGCATTGGCCATGTTCAATCTGGGCTCGCTCATGCAAAGCCAGGGAGACTTGCAAGGAACAGTGGCTGTTTATCTGCAATGCATTGCCTTGCAGCCCCACCTGTCACAAGCGCATATCAATTTGGGCTTGCTGTACGAAAAGCTGGGGCAACTTGACGTTGCCTTGCAACAGTGGTCCAACGTAGTGGCCAATGGATTGGTGAATGAAAGCACAGACACCGCCATGCAAGTGGTTGCCCTCAACCATATTGGCCGCGTGCATGAAAACAAAAAGAATTACGACTTGGCCGAGCAAGCGCTAGAAAAAAGCTTGCAACTCGACCCCAAGCAACCCGGCGTCATTCAGCACTGGGTACATATTCGACAAAAAGCGTGCAAATGGCCTGTCTACAAAGACTTGCCCAACATCACGCGCAACGACATGCTGATGGCCACATCGCCCTTGGCCATGCTGGCATTGACAGATGACCCCGTGCAGCAACTGCTCACAGCGCATGCGTTTGTGGGCAGAACATACGGCTTCAAAGAAGAGTTCTTAAGCCAAGGCCGCAAATACCAGCATGCACGCATTCGCATTGGCTACGTGTCAGGCGACCTGTGTGTTCATGCCGTGGGCTTGCTCTTGCCTGAGTTGCTCGAAGGGCATGACCGAAACAAATTTGAAGTCTACGGCTACGACTTCAGCCCCGAAGATGGCACAGCGCATCGCGAGCGCTTGAAAAAAGCGTTCGATCACTTGCGCCCTATCCATGCGTTGAACGACCGTCAAGTGGCCGAACAGGTATTGGCCGACGAGATCGATGTGCTCATCGACTTGCATGGCCTGAGTTCTGGCGCACGCCCTGGCATTTTTGCCCTGCACCCTGCGCCTAAACAAGGCACTTACCTTGGCTTTATTGGCACGACCGGCATGCCCTGGTTTGACTTTGCCATTGCCGATCGTCATGTCTTGCCCGAAGAGCTGACACCCTACTTCACTGAAAAGCCTTTGTATGTCGACGACAGCTTTATTCCGTTGACACGCGATGAAACGCCAGTGCGTGAAGCCACGCGCGCCGAGTTTGGCTTGCCTGACGATGCGTTTGTGATGGCGGCGTTTGGGAATGTTTACAAAATAACGCCAGAAATGTTTGGCACCTGGATGGAGATTTTGCAAAAGACTCCCCGTGCTGTGCTTTGGTTGATTGACGACAACACGGCCACCACTGAAAACCTCAAATCGCATGCATCTGCTTTGGGCGCTGACCTTTCAAGAATTATTTTTACGCCTCGATCTGCACATCAAGAATACAAAGCTCGCCTGAAACTGGCTGATGTATTTTTGGACACTTTCCCCTACAACTGCGGCTCAACCACCAACGATGTCATTCAGGCCGGGGTAGACATGATTACCCTGCGTGGCCGCACCATGGTTTCCCGGATGGGAAGCAGCATTCTCAACAGAGTTGGCAAAAAAGAAAACATCGCTGACAGCTACGAAGCGTATGCAGAACTGGTCATCAACAAGTCCAAGCAAGGCCAACACTCGCACTTCAAGCCACGTATTTTGGTAATTCGACAGCTGGCACTGGGCGATGTACTGCTAACAACGCCGATCATTCGAAAATTGTTCAATGACTACGCTGGCCAATGCACGATTGATGTGATCACCAAAAGACCCGAAGTCTTTGTGGGTAACCACTGGGTGCATGAAGTTTTTACGCCCGAGACATTTAGCAAAAACTATGGCGAGTATGACAAGGTGATCAATCTGGACCTGGCTTATGAAAAACAACCAGGCCTTCATATCGTCGACGCGTATTCACTTTACGCTCACGGCCATGCATTGCCCGAAGATGAAAAACGGCTTGAATTGAATAACTCAATTCATCAAAAGCTGTTCACGATGACTCATGTGGCGCAAGAAATAGGTGGGCGCTATGTTGTGATTCACATGCGCCACGACACTTGGCCCAGCAGAAATTTATCGCAAGAAACCTGGAAACAAGTTGTAGACACTTTGCTGGCTGAAACCGACTACAAGATTGTGCAAGTGGGTTCAACACACGAAATTAGTTTTGACCACAACCCACGCTTGCTCAACTACCTCGGGAAACACACCATCCACGAGTTAAAAGAAGTCATTGAACAAGCCGAGTTATATGTAGGCATTGATTCTGGCACCTTGCATATTGCGGCAACCACAGACACGCCGATTGTTTCTTTCTTTACCAGCGCCCACCACGACTTGAGAAAACCACTCGGCCGAGGCAAGAACGCTATTTTTAAAGCCATTACCCCCGACTTGGCTTGCTATGGCTGCCAGAGGCGTTATGCACCACCAATTACGGGGGTGATTTGCGATCAAGGGGATCCATACAACCCGCCGTGCATATCAAAAATTGATATTGGTAAATTCAAAGATTCATTACGATCATGATCAATGGTAAAAGCATTGCTATCGCAATAGTCGACACACATCAGCACACACTTGCTGCGAATGCGCTTTTTCATTCGATTGCCAATTTTGAGTTTGATCAAGTTCTTATATATAGTGATTCTGATGCATTTTGGGGCCCGCACCAGATCATCAAAATTGACCCCATTAAATCAATTTCTGAATACAACGAGATAATTATTAAAAGATTGCCTCTAGATTTAATTTGCGACTATGTATTGGTCATTCAATATGATGGATTCATCATAAATCCTGAAAAATTTCAAAATATTTTTTTGGAGTATGACTACATTGGCGCTCCTTGGACCCATTTGAAAACTAATAATGTGGGCAATGGAGGCTTCTCTTTTCGCTCTAAACATTTAATATCTTACGTTTCAAAAAATCCAAATATAAATTTTGATACTCCTGAAGATGTTCTCATTTGCCAAGAAATGCGGGAGAACGGGTTGCTTTCTTCATTTAAATTTGCTCCTATTGAAGTGGCCAGTCAATTCTCATTTGAGTTTCCTATTGCGTCGCATCAAACTTTTGGTTTCCACGGAATATTCAATTTGCCAATAATGTACCGCGACAATCTCGACTATCTCATAAACAACCTGCCTGAGAAAACAATCATTTCAAAGTTTGACTATTTGTATCCAATCATTAACTCCTTATCGAAAGATCATGGAAATTTAATAAGTAATAAATTTGCGCTGGCGAAAGGAATTCAAAATGCATGAAATCATTATTTTATGCCCTTGGGGTGTTCAAACAGGTGGCCCAGAGGCGATTCATCAACTATCTGATGAACTCATAAGTTTGGGATTTAATGCTTCAATTTTTTACACAACAAATGCAGACTTTGAAGCGTTGCAAACACTCACTAGCAATGGAACGAATTTAGATGCAATTGATATTCCAGAAAGAATCAATAATGTTGAGTTGTACAAAAAATATCAAACTAATTCCGTTAAATCTATTAAATTCAATAGAAATACCCTTGTCGTTCTCCCTGAAACATATTTAAATTGGCAACGTTTCTTCAAACGAAATACGAGTTTGATCTGGTGGTTAAGCGTTGACAACGCATTTTCATACCTAGACATGATGAAGATTAATTTAAACTCCATAAAGGAGAAAAACATACATCATGCTTATCAGTCTAATTATGCCAAAAATTTCTTAAATGCAATTGGCATTAAAAATTTATCGCCTCTGAGTGACTACACTCCGGAAGGTGATTTAAAGAATGAATATGAAAAAAATATAATCACAATGTCTGCCCTTCCACATAAGGTACACATTGATGTCGATCACTTTAAGAAAGAAATAGAAAATCATTGCAATATTGAAGTTAGACTCCTCAGAGGAATGAGCAGAGAACAGGTATACGATGCGCTTGATCACTCTCTTATTTACATAGATTTTGGCAACTTTCCTGGCAAAGATCGCATGCCCAGAGAAGCGCTTATCAGAGATTGCTGCTTGATAACTTCTGATGCTGGTGCTGCAGGGTATAACGAGTTTTGCATCCCTGAAGAGTATATCCTAAGCACCAGTTCGCCTCAGCTTATTAAACATGCGTGCAAAAATATTTTGACTAACTTCCCACTTAGCTTGGAACGCTACGAGCTTAGCAAAAGAAAAATTATGAATGAAAAATACATATTTAGCAGCGAAATTTTCAACTTATTCAAAAATTTATTGACCTAATTTTTTGTCAGATATATTTTTAAATTCTCTCCAAGGAATCATTATGGCAAAAAACGTACTTGTGGTTGGCGCGGGCTTCTCAGGTGCAGTAATTGCTCGTGAGCTTGCCACCCGCGGCTATATGGTTGATGTTATTGATCAGAGAAATCACATTGCCGGCAATGCGTACGACTACCAAAATGAGGTTGGAATCAGGGTGCATCAGTATGGTCCGCATCTTTTTCACACCTCCAACATGAAAGTTGTTGAATGGCTCTCTAAATTTACCAACTGGGTTGAATACAAGCACAGAGTAAAAGCTTTACTCTCAAATGGGCAGTACGTAACCCTCCCCGTGAACAAGGAAACCGCTCAAATTGTCGGTAGTGAAAATGTAGTTGATACATTTTTTCGGCCTTATACAAAGAAAATGTGGGGCCTGGAAATAGAAAGTCTTGATCCGTCTATTATTCAACGTATTCCAATCCGTGACGACTTGAACGAGTTCTATTTTCCTAGTGATTCTTTTCAAGCCTTACCCAGCGAGGGATATACAAATTTAATTCAGAATATTTTAGATCATCTCAATATTCAAGTTAATCTTTCAACACCGTTCTCTCATGGTATGGAATCAAAGTATCTTCATACTTTCAATTCAATGCCTATTGATGCTTATTTTGATTTTTCATTGGGGGAGTTACCTTACAGATCAATTCGATTTCATACGGTCACACTTCCAATTCCATCCATTTTACCCACGGCGACTGTTAATTTCACTCATGATGCGCCGTATACACGCGTTACAGAATGGAAAAAATTGCCTCTACATGGGGAGTCTCAAGCTTTTACAACACTGACAGTTGAAGAACCATGCGACTACAAAGAAAACGGTATGGAACGCTACTATCCTGTAAAAGATTTGGCAGGTGCCAACATTGATCGGTATAAAAAATATAAAGCGCTCACGCCCGAGAATATGACTTTCATTGGTAGATGTGGTCTTTATGCATACCTTGATATGCACCAAGCTGTAAGCACGGCTCTCAGCATAAGTAAAGAATTCAATAAATAAATTCCTCTCCGAAAAAGAATGAGAAATATATTTATATTGGCCATTAAAATCAAAGGATAAAATATGAATAGAGAATCAACGCATGGATTCAAAGCATTTCAGTTATTAAAAGGAGTTGGCATTGAAATTGGTGCACATGCTCTTTCACGGGTTGGTCATTTAAATTAGTTATTCAAATACTTCTTTAGTAGTTAAAATTTCCGCCCAAGCTGGAAATTTATTCCAATAGCACTGGAAGCTTGAACCCAGTGATCCAAAAATTAATTCATACTTTGCAGCGAGTTTTTTCAAACTATTCGAAGAGTAAATGCTTATGTGTCCATTGCGGGGCGATACGTACCACCAGTCTAATCTCTTACCTTCGACGACATTACCATCATGTATTCCTGTGGAAAAAAATACCAAGCATTCATCTTTCATTAGATTTTTTATATTTTTCATTAAATCATGTGGTTTTGGCACATGCTCAAATACCTCAAATGCAGTAATTAAATTAAAAGCACCTAAATCATTAAGGTGCTTGCCATCAATTTGACCAAACGGGTCATAAGAGATAGAGTTCCATCCCATAGAAACTAACCATTTAGATAAATCACCTTTTCCTCCACCATAATCAATATGCCTTATCATATTTTTAAAGTTACCAAATAATTTCTCAAGTAATTCCGCTTGATTTTTTGATCGAATATCTAAATATTCTGGATCAACATATACGTAATCGGAATTATAAATTCTCTCGATGTATTCTTCTTCTTTCCAATTCCAAAATTCGGGCGCAAATAAAAAATCGCATTCAGTACAAATTGAATAATATATGGGTATACCAGATACCGGGAACTTTTCATTTATCAGTCCAGCACAATTGCGATTGAAATCTACTACGTCAAATAGCCTGGATTGGCCATCACAAACAGGGCATGAATAATTTTGCATAGATTTAAGAAAGTAAAAATTTTCTTTCTTGTACCATAAATTCAAAATTTAACCCAACTTTTAAAATTAAAAAACACTCCGATGCTGTTCTTAAACAACGTCGGAGTGCTATTCATTCACTCAATAAGGCGATGTCTTCCCTCCAGCCAGTGCCGTAGCACTCACAACAGCCCACTGATCAGGCGACAGCATATTCAATTGCGCTTGCGTCAGCACAGCCATATCAGCCGTTTCCATCGCTTGCAATTGCACCGTTGTCATAGAGGCTACTTGCATTGGTTTCAAGTTGGCCACTTGGTTGGTAGTCAACGCCACAATTCCAGCGGTTGTGATGGCGGCTACTTGCTGATCATTCAACTGCGCCAATTGACCTGTTGCAATCACAGACACCTTGGTATCCAAAGCCGTGATTTGCGCCGCAGTCAAGGCCTTGATCTGGCTTTGGCTGATCACCTGCAATTGATCGGTGCTCAGCGCCGCAATGCCTGCCGTAGTGATGGATTCAAGCTGCGAGTTGGTCAACATCGCCACATCTGCAGTTCCAATGGCCGCAACTTGAGCCGTGGTCAATGCAGGCATTTGATCCATGGTCAACTTGTTGATTTGCGTCGTGGTCAGCGCCGCAATATTGGCCGTAGTCATGGCAGTCACTTGCGCATTGGTCAGGTTAGCCAGTTGTGACGCTGTCAGCGCCTGCACCTGTGCCGTACCCAACGCCACAACGCCTGCGGTAGAAATGGCGGCCACCTCGTCATTGGTCATCTTGGCCAAATCGCCCGGCTCAATCGCCGAGATTTGTGCAGTGCTCATCACACCCACTTGGTCAGCGGTGAACTTGTTAATTTGGGTAGACGTCAAAGCCACCACCTGATCGGTCGTCAGTGCACGAACACCTGCTGTGGTCAAGCCTTGCAACTGTGCAGCGGTCAGCTGTTGCACATCAAGTGTTTCAATGGCAGCAACTTGCGCGGTTGTCATGGCAGCCATTTGGTCACCCGTGAACTTGCTGATTTGCGCTGTGGTCAACGCAATCACCTGGTCATTGCTCAGACTGGCCACTTGTGCGGTTGTCAAATTGGCTAACTGTCCATCCGTCAAGGCCTGCACCTGGTCTGTGCTCAGGCCATGGACTGCCGCAGTCGTCAGGGCTTGCACTTGCAGATTGCCCATCACAGCCAGATCAGCTGTTTCAATGGCCTGCACTTGCGAGACCGTCAACACCGCAACCTGTGTATCAGTGAATTGGCTGATCTGTGCGGTGGTCAGCGCTGTCACCTGCTCAGGCAACAACGACTTCATCGCATCCAAGCTGATGGCACGCAATTGAGCGTTGGTCAGCTGCTGCAAATCATCCGTTGCAATGGTCCGAATTTGTGAAGAGCTCAAGGCAGCCATCTGGTCGCCCGTCAGCTTGCTGATTTGAGCGGTGGTAAATGCAGTGATCTGATCTGCCGACAGCACAGCCACTTGCGTGGTGGTGAGGTTGGCTACCTGGTTATTGGTCAGGTTGCTGATTTGATCGGTGGTCATCCCACGAATGGCTGCAGTACTCAGTGCTTGCAACGCCAGGTTACCCATTTGCTGCAGATCACTTGTGGTGATGGCTTGAACTTGCGACACGCTCAGTACCGCTGCTTGTGTGTCAGTCAGTGCAGAAATCTGAGCTGTGGTCAACGCAGTGATCTGATCTGCCGTCAATGCTTTCACACCCGCCGTGGTAATAGCTTGCAGCTGTGCAGCAGTGAGCTGCTGCACGTCAGCCGTTTCAATCGACCTGATCTGTGCTGTGGTCATGGCCGCAATTTGCACATCAGTCAATTGGCTGATTTGCCCCGTGGTGAAAGCCGCAACTTGCGTGCCCGTCAGGGCGGTGAGTTGTCCGGTCGTCAACGCTGCAACCTGTGTCGCCGTCAAACTACTGAGTTGCTCAGCCAACATGCCCTTCACCCCAGTGGTGGACAAGGCTGCCACTTGTGTAGCAGTCAAGTTTTGCAAATCAGCAGTGGTGATGGCTTGCACTTGACTTGCCGTCAACACAGCCACTTGCGATTCAGACAACTTGCTGATTTGCGCTGTGGTCAGTGCAGCCAATTGGTCTGCCGTCAATTTGGCCACATTGGCCGTGGTGATGGCTTGCAGTTGTGCCGCTGTCAGCTGTGCCACGTCAGTTGTGTTGATCGCCTTGATCTGGGTCGATGTCATCGCGCCCAGTTGTGTTTCGGTCAACTTGCTGATCTGCGATGTGGTCAGGCTGTCAATCTGGCTGGCCGACAAGGCGAGTACTTGCGTAGTCGTCAGGGCAGCAAGCTGGGTGGATGTCAGGCTACTGACTTGGTCAGCCAACAAGCCCTTCACACCTGCCGTGGTAATGGCCTGCACTTGTGTGTCAGTCAATTGAGTCAGTGCTGTGGTGCCAATTGCTTGCAATTGCGATGCACTCAAAGCATTCACCTGCGCTGTACTCAACTGGCTGGCTTGGGTAGTAGTCAACGCAGTCAACTGATCAGCTGTTAACGCCTTCACACCATCCGTGGTGATGCCTTGTAATTGGTCACCCGTGATTTGTTGGAAGTCTTGGGTTTCCAGCGCACGGATTTGCGATACGCTGAAGGCTGCCAACTGCGTTGCCGTGAGTTGGCCTGCTTGCGCGGTGGTGAGGTTGGTCACTTGGTCTGCAGACAACACGCTCACTTGGACCGTGGTCAGCTGGCTCACTTGGGCCGTGGTCAACTGGCTCACTTGATCGGCCGTCATGCCCTTCACACCGGTGGTGCTGATGGCTTGTATTTGATCATTGGTCAATTGTTGCAAGTCGCTCGATGTCAACGCCTGCAACTGCGCCACGCTCATCACATTCACTTGACCTGTCGTCAACTGGCTAGCTTGCGCCGTGGTCAACGCCGTGATTTGGTCAGCCGTCATCGTCTTGAAGCTGTCTGTGGTGATGGCTTGCAATTGAGATGAGGTCATTTGCTGCAAATCAGCTGTGCCAATCGCCTTGACTTGCGTCGAGGTCAAAACTGCCACATTGGCGCTTGTCAACTGGCTGATCTGTGCCGTTGTCAGTGCAGTCACTTGAGCGGCAGTCAAGGCACGCGTTTGCGCTGTCGTCATCGCAGCCAGCTGGCCGCTCGTCAACGCCACCACCTGCGCCGTACCCATGCCAGCCACCTGTGCTGTCGTGAGTTTGCCCACTTGGTCCACGGTCAACGCTGCCACTTGACCTGTGGTCAGTGCCGCCACCTGGCCTGTGCTCAAACCTGCCACTGCACCCGTCGTCAAGGCCTGCACGGCTGTTGTTGTCAGCTGTGCCAAGTCCACCGTGCGCAATGCTGCCGCCTGGGCTGTGCTCAACGCACCCACTGCCGTGCTGGTCAGCACCGCTGCTTGGGTCGAGGTCAACCCAATCACCTGCGCATTCGACAACGCTGCTGCCTGGTCTGCCGACAACGCGGCCACTGCCGTCGTTGTCAACGCTGCCACACCCGCTGTTGTCAAGGCACGCACTTGCGCTGTGCTCATCGCACCCACTTGGGCGCTGGTGATCACTGCGGCTTGGTCTGTCGTCAGAACCGTCACATTGTCTGTGTTCAGTGCTGCCACCTGGTCTGTGGTCAGCTTGGCCACATCCTGGGCTTCCATCGCCTTCACTTGCGTGGTGGTCAACGCTGCCACTTGCGCTGTCGTCAGTTTGTCCACTTGCGCTGTGGTCAAGGCCACCATATTGGCTGTGCTCAGCGCCGCCACTTGGGTAGTGGTCAAGGCCGCCAACTGGTCAGAGCTCAGCGAGCTCACTTGCAGTGTGCTCAAGCCTGCCAACGCGGGTGTGCTGATGGCGCCCACTTGGTCCGTAGTCAGTTTTGCCAAATCGGCTGTGCCAATCGCGGCCACTTGTGCCGAGCTCAGGGCTTTGACTTGCGCGGTGGTTAATTTGTCCACTTGCGCTGTCGTCAATGCACTCACTTGCGCTGTGCTTAAACCAGCCAAGGCTGCTGTGCTGATGGCACTCAACTGATCAGAAGTCAGCTTGACCAAATCAGCTGTGCCAATTGCCTTGACTTGTGCCGAGTTCAGTGCACCCACTTGGTCCACCGTCAGCTTGTCAATTTGCGCTGTCGTCAACGCAGCCACTTGGCCCGTTGTCAAACCTTGCACTTGCGCTGTCGTCATCGCAGCCAGCTGGCCGCTCGTCAACGCCACCACCTGCGCCGT
>Ga0228703_1000270_pt1 | contig 40983 bp, 42 predicted proteins | sample McNCre217_Aug_MG_3_FD_178020 | JGI IMG/M metagenome (GOLD analysis project Ga0228703, IMG submission 178020) | Freshwater microbial communities from McNutts Creek, Athens, Georgia, United States - 29-17_Aug_MG | ecosystem: Environmental > Aquatic > Freshwater > Creek | place: USA: Georgia...
CGTCAACACTTTCTTCTTCACCGGTGTCGTAAACGCGAACGATGGTTGGGTGGGTCATGCGAGCGGAGTTCTGTGCTTCCTGGCGGAACTTGACCTCAAAGCTTGGGTCTGCAACCAGGTCGGCCTTGAGTAGCTTTATGGCAACCTTGCGACCAAGTCGAATGTCGGTTCCCTCATAGACGTCGGCCATGCCGCCACGACCAATCAGGTCGCCGATTTCGTAGCGATCTGCAATTAGCCTCTTGTGCTCGCTCAAGCTATTCTCCACTTCTTTCTATCAGTCTATGTTTTGAACCTGTTTAGTTGCTGGGTGCTGGAAGACTCGAGTCTTCAACGTAGTAGGTAACGATGATGATGCCTCCGACCGGCATGGATCCCAGCGGGCTCACGTCGTAGACGGTGTTGATTCGTGAGTCTCCTGTTGGAACTCCTGAACCGGCAATCCTGGTTACCTTCAACCCCTTGTCGGTTAGCAACTTGTCAACGACATCGATGTTCTGACCGAGAACGTCGGTGGAGAGCACGGTGGTTGTAGTTGGTGTGGGCGTTGGAGTCGGGGTAGGTGTTGGTGTCGGGGTAGGCGTTGGTGTTGGTTTTGTTGTTGGCGTCTGGGTCTGAGTTGGCGCCTTGGTTGGAGTCGACTGCGAAACCATTGCGAACAAAACAGCCACGACACCCAGAACAAGAGCGGAGATCAAAATCACCCATGGCCAGATTCGGCTTCGTTTCGGTGCGGCCTCAGGAACAGTTTCAATAACGGTGGTTCGTTCCGCCTTAGGGGTGACGGTATCAATCATCGTTGTGTTGAAAGCTCCGCGTGGAACCTTGCCGTTAAGTTTCTCTGCACGCTGTGCAAGTTCGAGAGCGGTTGCCGGACGCATGATCGCTTTCTTGGCAAGGCAATCCATCACCAATTCGCGAACCGACGGATCGATTTCTTCAGGAAGTGGCGGTGGAACATGGCGAATTTGAGCCATGGCAATTTCCATCTGGTTTTCCCCCGTGAATGGGCGATGACCAGACAGTGCCTCGTATGCAACTATGCCAAGAGCATAGATATCTGTCGAAGCTGTTGCCGGCTTACCGGTTGCCTGTTCCGGAGCAAGGTACTGAACCGTGCCCATCACCTGACCAGTGGCAGTTAGCGAAACCTGGTCGGCAACTCTTGCGATACCGAAGTCGGTGATCTTTACTACGCCATCCGGAGTGATTAGAAGGTTTCCAGGCTTCACATCACGGTGAACCAGGCCGTCCTCGTGCGCGGCGTGAAGGGCTCTCGCTGTCTGTGCCACGATGTCAAGGACCTCGTTTGTTGGGAGCGCTTTTCTGGTCTCAAGAATCTTTGCCAGCGAATCGCCAGGCACCAGTTCCATTACCAGGTAGGCACTTCCCGAGTCTTCGCCGTAATCAAAAACGTTGGCGATTCCCTCATGGTTCACTCTTGCCGCGTGTTTTGCTTCAGTTCTAAAACGTTCGAGGAACCCTGGGTCACCCATGTACTCAGGTTTCAAAATCTTGATGGCAACATCTCGAAGGATGATCGGGTCGTGCGCCTTCCAAACCTCACCCATACCGCCGATGGCAATTCGGCTAACTAAGCGGTAACGTCCGCCGTAAATTTGGCCCTCTTCAGGTTTCACTTACCCAACACCGCCTGCATAACCTTTTTTGCGATTGGCGCAGCAACAACGTTTCCAGTACCCGACTGACCCAAGCCGCCGCCGTCGGCAACCATAACGGTGACAACTACCTTCGGATTATTCGCAGGTGCGAACCCGGTAAACCAAAGCGTGTACGGTTCGTTGGTTCCGTTTTGAGCGGTACCAGTCTTACCGGCAACCACGGTTCCTGAGATGCTTCCGTTGGTACTGGCACCGTTCTTTACGGCGGCAACCATCATGGTTCTTAGCGCGTCGGCCGTGCTCTTGCTAATCGGGGAGTTGAATTGGCTCGGTTGGGTCTGGTTCAACAGTGCCAGGTTAGACGACTGCACGTTTTCAACGAGCTGAGGGTTCATCTCAACACCGCCGTTGGCAATAGCTGCGGTGATTAGCGCGATCTGGAGAGGGCTTACGCGAACGTCGAACTGACCGAACGATGAGAGTGCTGTCTGCGAGTCATCGAGGCTTTCAGGGAAGATGCTCGCGGTCGCAATCGTAGGAATCTTGAAGGTTTTACCGAAACCGAAGGCTTCTGCCATCTTGCGAATTTGATCCTGCCCAAGTTGAACCCCAAGTTCGGCAAACGGAATGTTGCAGCTGAGCCTCAGGGCATCGAGCATGGTTACGGTTTGGCCGCCACCACAGTTTGAATTGGCGAAGTTGTGAATCTTGGTGCTGGTTCCAGGCAGAGTGTATGTGCTCGGGTTTGGGAAGGTTGACTTGATCGTGAACCCGCCGTACTCAAGAGCAGCTGCTGCAACGACCAACTTAAACACCGAACCAGGGGTGTAAAGACTTCCGCCAATTGCCTTGTTGATCAGTGGGTCACCCTTTGCGGCAAGCAGGGCAGCGTAGTTAGCTGCCGACTTAGTACCGCTGTGAACGGCCAAACGGTTGGCATCAAAACCTGGGGTTGAAACCATGGCGATAATGTTGCCCGTGGCAGGTTCCAACGCAACGACCGCACCAATCTTCCCTGCCAAGGCGTCGTATGCAACCTGCTGAACCTTCGGGTCGATGGTTAGTTCAACCGATGCACCGGAAACAGGGTTGCCAGAAAATAGCGCGTTTAGCTGCTCGAAGAACTGCGCTGAGTTTTTACCTGATAGGTAGTCGTTGACCGAGGACTCCAAACCAGTTGCACCCTGGTAGTAACTGTAGAAACCCGTAACTGCCGAGTAAATATCGCTCGAATATTTGCGCTTGAAGTGGAAAGCATCGCCAACCGCATCCGATTTCGCAATCGGTTGGGCGTCAACCAAGATCGCACCACGCTTTGTTTGGTAGCCGTCGTAGATTGCTCGAACATTTCGAGGGTCTTGATTTAGTGCATCTGACGAAAGAACCTGAATGTTTGTGGCGGCTAGGAATAGGGCAACGAACATCACGGCGACGATGGCGCTAACACGCTTTAACTCTTTATTCACTGCGTCACCTCTCTTCTCGAGGTGTCAGAAATGCGAAGCAGAAGGCCAACGATGATCCAGTTGGCGACCAACGAAGAACCACCAGCGGCTAAGAATGGTGTCGTAAGTCCGGTTAGGGGAACCACTCTGGTTACTCCGCCGATAACGATGAAACACTGCAGTGCAAATGCGAACGACAAACCGGTGGCTAGCAACTTACTGAATTCGTCTGAGTGGCTGAAACCAATTCTCAAGCCTCTGGCAACTAGCAGAACATAAAGAGTGAAAATTACAAAAAGTCCTGCCAAACCAAGTTCTTCACCTAGCGAAGCAATGATGAAATCGCTCTCAGCAAGCGGGACCAACTGCGGAACCCCACCACCCAGTCCGGTTCCGAGCAAGCCTCCATGAGCGAATCCGAATAATCCCTGGACCAGCTGGTAGCTTCCGCCGTTTGCGTTGTAGTGGGCGTCGTCGAATGGGTTTAGCCAGGCATCGAATCGGGCGGTGACATAGTTCAAAGCTCGGCTAGCAAGCAATGCTCCGGTTAAGAACATCCCGAGTCCGACAATCGGGTAGATGACCTTGCCAGTCGCCGTGTAAATCATCACCAGAAAGAGACCGAAGAACAGCAGCGAAGTACCAAGGTCGTGTTGCACCACCAACACCAAAAGGCTGATCAGCCAAAATGCCAAAACCGGGCCAAGTTCTCTGCCCTTCGGGATCTGGATTCCAAGAATGGTTCGCCCGGTCATGGCCAAAGAATCTTTACGCTGAACCAAATAACCCGCGAAGAAAACGGTCAGTGCTATTTTCGCGATTTCCCCAGGTTGAAAGGTGAGACCACCAATCGAAAGCCACAGGCTGGCACCGTTTATAGTTTTTCCAATGAAAGGCAGAAGCGGTGATAGCAAGAGTCCAATACCAACAACTCCGCTGATGAATACATACCTACGCAGCAGAAGGTGACTCTTAACAAAAAGAACTACGGAGATTGCCAGGGCAATTGCTACAACTGTCCAGATAACCTGTTTGTCCGCAAAAAGTTCTGCCTGCTTATTCGCTTTAGCGGCAATGTCCAGGCGATAGATCTCGGCAAGTCCTAGACCGTTCAGTGCAACAACTACTGGAAGGATCAGCGGATCTGCTTCAGAAGCTCGAAGTCTCAAAACAAGGTGAAGAACCAACGACGCAAGAGCAAGCGGAGTGAAGTAAAACCAAAACGCCGCATTCAAAGACTGGGTTGTACCGAGTTGAACTTGGATGATCTCAAAAGCATTTAGGGCAATTGCAAAAACCAGCAGCGTTAGTTCGGTATTGCGATTCCGAGGAACCACGCGAACAATCTTGGAAATTCGCTCGGTGATGAGATTACTCACTGCCCACCGCAGCTTTCAGTCTTCCCAGGATGCGATAGGCATCCTCGAGATTCGTTGCGTAAATCGACTGCTGAACAAGGCCCTGCTGGTAACTTGGCAATTGGTTCAAGGTCACCGAAGTCTTTTCATAAACGTTCGAGAACTTGAACCCAAATAGCTCTTCGTGGATGCCCTTGTAGATGGCAACACTTCCCTGATAGTCGGAAACGTAGTAGCGGGTCTGGGTGTATGAATACGCTCCCCATCCTGCCAAAACAACCAGACCGGAAAGGACGAAAATCATCGCAATTTGTCGAAGTCGTCGGAACTTTATGCTTCGCTGAGTTTCATTGATGATCTCGTTGAAGTAGTCACCGGTCTCAGGAATAAACTCTCGATCCTGGCTCTCCGAACCGAGGAGATCTGTAAAAATCTTGGTGTTCAATAGGCCAACGAAACTCTTGCCCTTTGATTCTTGAATCACAACGTCGTTAGCAGCAGAGCCAACGAACTTAGGCTGAACCTCGATCATCTGCTTCAACTCTGCAGGAACGGTGTCAACCACAACCACGGTGACGTTATCCGGTGCACCTGCTTCCAAGGCCTCACCGATCAGGAGTTCGACAACCTCTTCACAGTTTTGAGCACTGGCCAGGTTGTTATGAATGATGGCATCGGAAACGTAACCGTTCAAGCCATCCGAGCACATCATCCATCGGTCGCCGGGGCGAGCCTGTAAGACCTCGAAATCCAACTGCGGCGGTTCATTTGAGTCACCGATTACCCGAAGTAGAACGTTTCGACGAGGGTGTGTGAGTGCTTCTTCCTCGGTGATTCTTCCCATCTCAACCAGTCGTTGCACAAAGGTGTGATCTTTGGTCACCTGGATGGTTTGGCCGTCGCGGCAAAGGTAAACTCGCGAGTCACCAATGTGGCAAACCAACGCCTTGTCTTCCACAAAAACCACTCCGGAGAAAGTGGTTCCCATGCCGGCGAGCTCTGGGTGGTTGGCCACGGTTTCGCCGAGAATCTGGTTGGTTTCGAGAAGCGACGCCAGCATTGCTGCACCGGCATCGTCTGGTGAAACATAGGTCGCATCCATTTGAGCGATTCGCTGTGCGGTTAGAGCAGAGGCGATATCGCCGCCGGCGTGACCACCCATTCCGTCGGCAACAAAAAACATTTGGTAACCGGCATAGCCGGAATCCTGGTTAGACGCCCTGACGCGACCGATGTTCGAATCGGCTGCGCTAATCAGGGCGATGCTCAAACTAGGCTCTCAACTCGAAGATTGTTTTGCCAACGCGCACCGGGGTGTTAAGTTTCACCACGGCAGGAATTCCCACGCGAACTCCGCCAAGGAAAGTTCCGTTAGTTGAATTCAAATCCTGAACTAACCATTCGTCGTTTATCAAAACCAGCTTCGCGTGCTGTGTGGAAGCGTATTCGTCGTTGACCACGAGGTCACTGCTGATGGCTCGACCGATGTGAATTTCGCGGCCGGTCAATTGAATCTCGCGACCAGCACCCTCGCCTTCAAGTACAACCAACTTCTTCGCGGAACGGCTGCTAGGTTCGCTCGACTCTTGGAGAACTCGAACAGCCCCCGTTGGAGGGTTTGGAATGTGAGGAGTGGACACAACCTGAGGGGCATTTACGGCAGCTGCCTTGCTTGCCACCCGTTGACCGAAGAGGTCGGATCGAATGACGGAGATGATCGAGAACACGAAGATCCAAAGCACGGCAACCAAACCGATGCGAAGAAGAAACAGCGCTAGTTCACTCACTTACACAACCGCCTTCGCCACTATTTTGAAAACGAAAGACTTATGCCCGGCGCGAATTACTGCATCGCTTGCCAAAGCCTGCTGCTCAATTCGCACTCCGCCAACAAAGGTCCCGTTGGTCGAACCTAGGTCACGAATTCCGGCAGCCTTGCCATCCCAAACAATCTCGAAGTGCTTGCGTGAAAGAGAGGCATCGTTCACCTGAATGTCAGCCGAAGAATCGCGGCCAACAGAAGTGCGAGCCTGGTGAAGGTTGAAGGTCAAACCGTCGCCAATTACCTCAAGCATCGGCAACCACTCAACTTCGTTAGCAGAACCAACCGGACTAGAAACATCAACAGCAACTTGGCCCATATTCAGCGACGAACTCTCCGCCAAAGCAATCATGAGTGGACCGGCAAACTGATAACCCTGTTTAGCAGCGTGAGCCATGGCCTGTCCGCGAAGTTCTTGATTCAGGCGATCGGCAATAAGTTTGAAGCGGCCGAAATCAGAAGGCGAAAGCTTCACATCAAAACGGTTTGGAACCAGGATTCGATCTCGACTCACTACGGACGCATTGGCATCCATCTGGCTTCTGATGGCCGCGTTAATTTCGATTGGCTGAAGCTCAGACTTGAAGGTTTTACTGAACGCGCCGGTAACAACCCGTTCGATACCCTTCTCGATTTTGTCCAGAAAGCCCAAACCACTGCCTAACTATAGAGGGCTTTAAGTTTAACTTGCGGCGGTGATAATGTCATTGAGTTACCTATTTATAGGTGGCAAGCGCAAGTGGCGAAATGGCAGACGCGCTGGCTTCAGGTGTCAGTGCCTTCACGGGCGTGCGGGTTCAAGTCCCGCCTTGCGCACGAATCTAACTGAACAAGAAATGGGGGATTCACAATGACACTCATGCCAACATCTACCGATGTGTTCTTTGGCACATTCATGCTCGTAATGATGCTTCTGAGCTTTGGCTCACTAATCATCTCGATCATTGCCATCGTTGACGTTTGGAAGTCAAACGCAACTCAAGAAAGCAAACTGCTTTGGACTTTGCTCGCGTTCTTCACCGGATTCATCGGCGCAATCATCTGGTTCGCCGTTGGAAAGAAGCAAAACAAGTAACTCAAAAGCGAAATCCCCCTGTGTATAAAAAACCAGGGGGATTTCGCTTTTTAACAAGAGTCTAGTTATCCCCATTGGCAACGTGGATGGGGCCGAGAAAACTAAAAGACCTGCGCAAACAGGTCTTTCGTTTGATCACCAGGGTGACCGTACATCGGGATGCACGTCCGCATCCAGAAGTCTAACCACTACTGAATAAGGGTAACTCTCATTGAGTACAAGCTCAAGAGTTCAAAACCACGGGGCGACTCGCTTTTCTGTGAAATGTCTGAGTAGAAACTAGGAGCAAACTGAGTTTGCTTCCTTTTAGGCAATGTCCTTTCTAATCTGAATTTGTCAGCTACGAAAGGAAAATGACATGGACAAGAAGAAGATCGCGAAGACCTCGTTGATTGCAGTATCTGCCGCAGCCGTCGCTGGCTTGGCATTCGTAACACCATCGCTAGCAGCATCTTCGTCTCACAAGGCTCCAACCACTGTGAGCAGCTTCTCTCAGGGTAAGAGTGGGTCTCACACCAACTCGGGCCAGGGCGCAGCAGGTGACCACGGACCTCAGGGCTTTGGTCAAGAAGTTAGCCAGAACGTTACCGTTACCGTTCCAGATGACGGAGCAACCTATGAACTTGTTGTAACCCAAACCGGAACTCCGGCGGTTACCAACTCAACCACCTCGAACTCCCAGAGCATGCCTGGTCCTCGTGACCGTTCGATCGTGGTTGCAATTACCGGAACCGGAAGCGTAACCGTATCGGTTCCAGGCCTTCACCCGGGAACCTACAAGGCTGATCTTGTAAAGGTCACCTCGAGCCAAGACGTAACCGTCGCGGCCTCAACGACTGCAGCTGGTACTGCTGCTAAGAAGTAACAACTAGTACCAATCTTCATAACCTCCTCCCTTGATGGCAGAAGGCCCCACGAAAGTGGGGCCTTCTGTTTTTAAGCCTCAATTTTTTTGTGTTTCATAAGAAACGGACCTGAGGGGGCTTTAATGTTTGAAACTACCGACTACTCGCACCTAGTTATTTTGGCGATTTCGACGATTAACCTAGTGCTGCTGATTTGGAGCCTAAGGAAAACCTGGATCAAAAACTCGCAAGTAAATTAGCCAACGGTTAGAGCGCGCTTACCTCGGGTGTGAGTTGGCTTGCATGCTAGGTTCACTTCGTCCTTGGCGCAGTCGTCGCAGAGCAAAATCAGGTCTTTGCAAGACATGCTTGAGCAGTTGCGGAACTTGCTGGTTGGCGCGTGGCAGTTTTCGCATTCGCCGATGGTCTTCGCCTTGTCGGTGAAGTTCACATTCATGCGGTCGTCGAAAACGTAGAGCGAACCTTCCCAGAGGCTTTCGTCACCTTGTGATTCGCCGTAGCGAACGATGCCACCCTCGATTTGATAAACCTCTTTGAAGCCTCGGTTGATCATGATCGACGAGAGAACCTCACATCGGATTCCACCTGTGCAGTAGGTAACGATCGGCTTGTCTTTGATGTCGTCGTACTTGCCGCTCTCGATGTCTTTGATGAAATCGTGGCTGGTCTGAACGTCAGGGATGATCGCGTTCTTGAATTTACCTATCTGAGCTTCGTAAGCGTTGCGGCCGTCGAAGAAGATAACCTCATCGCCGCGCTCGGCAACCAGCTGGTCAACCTGTTTTGGCTTTAGGTGCTTGCCGCCACCGACCACACCGTTAATGTCAACGATTAGTTCGTCTGGGGAACCAAAGGCAACGAGCTCTGGGCGAACGCGCACTCGAAGCCTCGGGAAGTCTTCACCAGTTCCATCAGACCACTTGAAGTCGATCTTTCTGAAACCTTCATATTCTTTGGTTTGGCGAACGTACTTCTTGAGCGCGGACATGTCGCCGCCTAGGGTTCCGTTGATGCCGTGCTTAGAAATGAGAATGCGACCCTTGAGTCCTAGCGACTCGCAAAGGGTCTTTTGCCATAGCTTTACTGCCTCCGGATCGCTGATTGGAGCGAATCCGTAGTAGAGAATAATCTTCTGTAGTTCCACGTAAAAGAATTGTAGTCTCCAATAATGAGTATCAAACCAGGCCTAGACGTAAATAACTTCGATAAGGCTGTTAGACCGCAAGACGACCTGTTCCAACACACCAACGGAAAGTGGATTCGAGAGACCGAAATCCCTTCAGATCAAGCGATCTATGGGTCGTTTCACATGCTCCGTGATGCCAGTGAGGAAGCCGTTCGCGACATCCTGCTTGAGGCATCGGCCGATGCAAAACCGGGTGTTAGTCAGCAGATTGGTGACCTCTACAACTCGTTCTTGAACGAGGACCTTGCCGAAGAGCTTGGTTTCGCTCCGATCTCCGGCGATTTCAATCGAATCGACGACGTTGCCAACATCGACGAATTCATGAAGCTGCTTGGCGAGTACGCTCGCCAGGGAATCGGCGGATTCTTCGGACTTTATGTTGACAATGACCCAGGCAACCCAGAGCGTTACCTACCTCACCTCATGCAGAGCGGGCTTGGTCTGCCAGATGAGGCTTACTACCGCGAAGAGAAGTATCAGGAAATCCGCGACGCATACGTTGCATACATCGCACAAATGTTCCAGCACGCAGGGCTCGATTCGGCAACCGCAGACGCCGCCGGACGTAAGGTTTTCGAGTTTGAAACCGCTCTGGCTTCTCACCACTGGGATGTGGTTGAAAGCCGCGATGCCGAAAAGACTTACAACCTGTATTCGCTGGCAGCGCTTCAGGAGAGCACCACTGGCTTGGACTGGAACCAGTGGACCTACGGCTGCCAGATTAAGCCGGCAGCACTCAGCGAGGTTGTTGTGATGATGCCTTCGTTCTTCGCTGCTTTGCCGAGCCTGTTCAACGACGAGAATCTTCCAGACGCCAAGCTCTGGTTCCAGTGGCAGGTAGTCAATTCGATGGCTCCATACCTGTCGAAGAATTTCGTGAACACCCGTTTCGCGTTCTACGGAACGAAGCTAACCGGTCAGCCTGAGATGCGTGCCCGTTGGAAGCGTGCAGTCGGTTTGGTCGAGGGCGCACTCGGTGAGGCAGTCGGCGAAATCTACGTTGAGAAGCACTTCCCACCTGCAGCGAAGGCACAGATGGATGAACTGGTTGGTTGGTTGATTGAGGCGTATCGCCTGAGCATCAAGGACCTCGACTGGATGACCGCCGCCACTAAGGCAAAGGCTCTGATCAAGCTCGATAAGTTCACTCCGAAGATTGGTTACCCAACTAAGTGGAAGGACTACTCAAGTCTTGCGATTCGCGCAGACGACCTGGTTGGCAACGTTCGCCGAGCATCGAGCTGGGAGACCGATCGCGAGATGGCAAAGATCGGCTCTGCCATTGACCGAGAAGAGTGGTTCATGACCCCTCAGACCGTGAACGCCTATTACAACCCTGGTTTCAACGAAATCGTTTTCCCTGCTGCAATTCTGCAGCCACCGTTCTTCAGTTCGGAGGCAGATGCCGCCGTGAACTTTGGAGCGATCGGTGCAGTAATTGGTCACGAGATCGGCCATGGCTTCGACGACCAGGGCTCGAAGTACGACGGCGATGGTGCGTTGGTTAGCTGGTGGACAGACGAAGACCGCGAAGCGTTCGAGAAGCTGACCCGTGAACTTATCTTCCAGTACGACCAACTTTCTCCTGCCCAGTTGAGTGACGAACACCGAGTGAATGGCGCTCTTACGATTGGCGAAAACATCGGAGACCTCGGCGGCCTGTCGATCGCCTATAAGGCTTATCTGCTTTCGCTGAACGGCGAAGAACCACCGGTGATCGATGGCCTGACCGGAGCTCAGCGACTGTTCCTTTCGTGGGGTCAAGCGTGGCGAACCGTTGGACGTGATGAGATCACCATCCAGCGCCTTGCTACAGATCCACACTCGCCAGCCGAGTTCCGCTGCAACCAGATCGTTCGAAACATAAATGCCTTCTACGAAGCTTTCGGTGTTAGCGAGTCCGATGGCCTCTGGCTTGACCCTGCCTCGAGAGTGAGCATCTGGTGAAGCTTTGGCTTCGCATGCTTTGGGCCTTCAACGGTTGGCGTTTTAAAAGCAAGATCGGAATCAACGATGTTGGTGTTCGAACCTTTCGCGTTTGGCCAACCGACCTCGACGCCTTCAATCACATGAACAATGGTGTCTACCTCACCGTCATGGATCTCGGACGATTCGATCACCTGCTTCGAACCGGTCGTTGGGCGGTTTATAAAAAGCTTCGCTGGTACCCCGTTGTTGTTGCCGTGAGCATCACCTACCGAAAGTCGCTGGAACTTTGGAAGACCTTCCAGGTTGAGTCTCGAATCATTGGATGGGACGAGCAGGCATTCTTTGTTGAGCAACGATTCACGAGAAACGGTGAGATTTACACCAAGGCAATCGTGAAACTTCGCTGGCTAATAAACCCTCGCGGAATCCTTTCACCAGAACAGGTGTTAGATGCAACCGGCGGTTGGGTTGGGGAAAAGCCGGCTTTACCGGAATGGATTAAAAACTGGGACGAAGCGGCAAAACTTCCAAAAGGCAAAGAGCCGGCTCCCAGCGAATGGAACTAGACGGCACTCTTTCGAAGTAGTTCGGCAAAGCCCTCACTGCCGTCAATTCGACCGTCGGCAAAAATCGCGAGAATCTCAACGCCAGGCACCTTGGCAATTCTGTCGATGGCTCTAGGTCCCTCTGCAAAGGCCGCGGTTGCCCAAACGTCTGCAGTGACCAAATCCTTGGCGACGACACTTACCTGAACCAACTCGTTTTCAACGGGCGACTTAGTTTGGGGGTTCCAAATGTGTGAACCACGCTCGGCAATTCCGCTAGTCGCAAGCGCTCGGTAGTCTGTGTCCTTCAGATTCACCACAGTGATCACACCGGCTTCTGTTGATGCGATTGATACCGGCTTGCTGATTCCAATTTTCCAGTCACGATCGTCCGTGATTCCATCGCTCAACCAAATGTCACCACCGGCGTTCAATGTGAAGTCAGTTAACCCTGCACTCAGTAAAACTTCAATTGCCGCCTGAGCCGCCCATGTTTTCACTAGGCCGGAAGGGTCGAAGGTGTTCTGAGGAGTGAATGCACTGAAATAACCACCGGTAACCTTTTCCCAGTCTTCACAGAGGTTCCATACGTGATCAACAACAGGCGGGCACTGTGCCACAGAAGTTTCACCACGGCTAAGTTTGCTTAGCGGGGATTCCGGCTTATATAGGGAGAAGATCGAGTCGGCTTCATGAAGCTTCGCGCAGGCTGCGTCTAGCAGTTCGTCAAGTTCTACAGTGGCAAGGGCCGTTCTTCCGTGAAAAACGAAGAAAGTGCCCATGCACTCTTCTGCCCGACGAAACTCAGTCATTAGCCAAGTTTAGAAATTGCAGAGTCAAGCGCCTGCTTGAAGGTATCGGTGGTGAAAGTCGCTCCACCAAGGTTTCCAAAGTTGCTTCCGTTAGAGCTGATTGCAGCTTGAACCAAGGTTGGGAAAGCAGCTTCGCGACCGTTGGTTGCGTCTGATTGGATCAGGTCAACGGCAGTGATCTTGCCGTTCGTTTTCGTGACCTTAAGTTGAATGGTTCCGTACTGGTAACCGATTGGATCACCGGTTGCCGAAACGGTTCCGGTCGAAGCCGTTCCTGTGGTCGAAGTGGTCTTGGTAGTGCCAGTTGTGGTTGCCGTGGCTGCAGTGTTTCCAGTGATGGTGGCAATCGCGTTTGGGTTGATTGCCAGGTCGATGCCGATGCCACCAACCAGGGCAGCCAAACCAAGTGCAATGGTCGAGCCGAGAACCTTGCGTTCACGCTTTGGGGTCTCTTGGAACGTGTAAACGTTATTAGTTTGCAAGAGCACTCCTTAGGGCTTGCTTGAATGCTTCTGAAGTTACTGTGGCTCGGGAAATGTCACCAAAGCTAGTTCCATTCGCAGCCTTCGCACTGGAAACAAGATATGGGAATGCGGCTTCTCGACCAGCTGTTGCAGTTCCAATATTCACAGTAATGGACGTGATCTTGGAGCCAACGGTTACAACTGTAAGTTTTACATCTCCAATGGCTGGACCATTGCTGTAGTGAATCGTTGAACCAACGTGAGTCACAGATGCGGCCGTCGAAGTGGTAGAAGACGACGAGGTTGAAGTTGTGGTCTTCTTCGTTGTCGTAGTTCTAGTAGTTGCCTTTTTGGCAGTTGTGGAAGTTGTCTTCTTGGTTGCCGTTGAAGTCGATGACGAAGAACTCGCCGGAGTGCTGGTTGAACTCGCAGCGGTGCTCGAAGCCGTGCTGCTGGTCGAGCCCGTGGTGTCGGTTGCTGCAGCAGTTGTAGTTGCGGCGGTCGCCAGGGTGTTGTTGGTCTCGGCTAGGGCTAGGCCGGTCTTAGCCGAAGCTAGCAGAACACCAAGGCTGGCTAGGCTAACGAAAGTTTTAGTTGCTTTTCTCACCAGGCAAACTCCTCTGCGTGGATCTGGCTGGCTGGGGTGCCAACACGGGTTAGGGTCTTTTCGACCGCGTGGGTCCAGGCGGCTGGTCCACAGATGTAAACATCCGATTCCGAAACGAACGGTGCCATTTCGATTAGACGAGCCTGATCTGGTTCGCTGGTTAGGTGTTCAGGTAGCCATGACTGGGCCTGTCCACGCTTTCCAGCGAGGATGTGTAGGCGGAATCCACGGTGACGGCAGATCTGCTCAAGTTCGTTTAGCAGAGCTGCGTCTTCGTAGTCGCGTACACGGTAGAGGATGGTGATGTCGCCTGGGCGAGCTGCCATCGATTCTGCGAGTGCTCGAATTGGTGGGGCACCAACTCCAGCGGCGATCAGGGTTACCTTTTCGCGGGTGCGGCGCTCTTCGGTGAAGATGCCGTATGGACCTTCTAGGAACACTTTGGTTCCAACCTTCAGACCAGGCAGTGCCTTGGTAAAGTCTCCGCGAGCACCAATGGTGAAGCGAACGAAACGTGAGTTTGGTGCTGCCGAGATCGAGAACGGGTGTGGCTTGCTCCAATTCTCCTTGTTCAGGATTCGAAGCATGTAGAACTGGCCGGCCTGACCGCCAAGCTTCTCTAGCTTGCGACCGGTTAGGTAGATCGAAACGGTGTCGCTTGACTCGCGAACAACTGCAGATACCTTGAGGTCGTGACCAAGGTTCTTGAAGATTGGGGCAAGGATTCGGAACCAAACAATGTTGAGTGCCACGAAGAAGTAAAGAACAATCCAGAACAACTGCTGAAGTGGCTTACCGGCGATGTCGCTTCCGGTCGAGAACTGGTGAGGAACTGCGGCCAAAACCGATGCGTAACCGAGCAGGTGAATGATGTACCAAGCTTCGTAGCTCAACTTTTTACGAGAAGCGTTGATCGAGCTGATTACAACAACGATCATCAGTACGAGAGCCAGTGTTGCACTCCACATATCTTGAACGGTGGTTACGAGGCTAAGTAGTTCGGCTGCAATCGATTTACCGTCTTGCAATGCAAACTGCACCAGCGAAAACAGGAAGTGAGCCGAGATGATGTAAAGAATTGGCTTGCCAAGCTTCTTGTGGGCGATGGTCACGCGGTCGTGACCGTAGTACTTGTCTAGCCAAGGAACCCTGGCAACGAGAAGCATGTGAATCAGTAGGAGGTCGGTGCCGACAAGTGCGGTTAGGCGGCTCAATGCACCGAGGGTGTCGGTGAGGTTGTCGAACTTAGTAATGCCGCCATCGAGGAAGAACATGGCAGCGACGAAAACAACGGTGGCCCAAGCGATGGTCTCGAGCACGTCCTGGGTGCGCTTGATCTTCAACCATTTCTTTACTCCCAGGCGAACGCGTTGGTTCGGTGGGGTCAGTGTGAGCTGAGGTCCTGTCTGATTCATGCTCCTAGAATTATTTACTAACTTGGGAGTTTCCTGAGAGCGACCTGAATACTTGCGCATAAAAAAATCACCGATTGAAGGAGTATCCTGAGGGCATGACCGACCTACCGCTTCGTCGTAGCTTCAAAGACGACCACAATGTTGACATCGTTTTCTGGGAGTGGCCGGTTGCCAACCCAAGAGGTGTGGTTCAGATTCTTCACGGAATTGGTGAGCACGCTCGACGCTACGACCACGTTGCCAAGAGGCTCAACTCGATCGGTTTCGCGGTTTACGCCGACGACCACCGCGGACACGGGCAAACCGGTGTGGGAATGGTGGCCGAAGGATTAACTAAAAAGCAGGGACAGCTCGGTCCTGGTGGTATGAAGGCAGTTCTTGCACAGACTCGTGCTCTGACTGAACTTATTCAGAAAGAACACCCGAACGACAAGCTGGTTCTCCTCGGTCACAGCTGGGGTTCCATGCTCGCGCAGCGCCTATATGACAAGCATTCAAGCGACTTCGCCGGCCTTGTGCTCTCCGGTTCGTCACTGCTTTACCCAGGTATTCTGAACAGCGGCAAGCTCAACAAGAAGTGGGCTCACCTACCAAATGCAACGGGCGGCGAGTGGCTAAGCCGAGATCTCGAGGTTGGACGGAAGTTCCGCGACGACCCGCTGAACTTCGACGAATCTTTCGTTGAGGTCGTTGGATATCTAGACACCCTGCTACTTATGGGCGCACCTAAAAAGACCGTCGACCCGAACGTGCCAATTTTGATTCAGGTTGGAAGCGAAGATGCGCTCGCTGGTGAACGCGGAAATCTAATGCTCTTGAAGGCCTATCAGCGACGAGGCGTCGACGACATCGTAATGTTCGTTTACGACGGCGCTCGTCATGAGGTTTACAACGAAATCAACCAGGAGGAAGTGCTAGACGATCTGGCAACCTGGTTGGACGCTCACATTTAGCCGCGAGGCGGCATCTTGCAGGCGGCAACCGCTTCCTCGATAGGCAGTGCCAAGAGGTCGTGGGTTTCCGGGTGCTTCTCCATGTAGCGAACCACGTACGAACAGGTTGGCTCAACCTTCACGTGCTGGTTCTCGCGAACGTCGTTGAATGCTTCACGAACCAAGATCGCAGCAAGGTTTTTGCCCTGGTGTGCCGGGTTCACGAAGGTGTGGTCGAACACCCAACGATCAGGTTTAACCGAGTAGGTTGCCTCGCCAACTTCTTCGCCCTCAAGGTAAACCACGTAACGGTTGTGGTCTGCTTCGTGCTTAACTTCGGTTGACATGCTGTTAATCTCTTTCTGTGCCTGACTCATCAAATGTAGTTCTCTTCGGGGATAACCTCGAGCATCTGAAAAGTATGCCCGATGAGTCAGTGCAGCTGATTTACATCGACCCTCCATTCAACACCGGTCGTGTTCAGAGCAGGGGAATCACCAAAACCAGCAGAAGCGATACCGGCGATCGAGTTGGTTTCAAAGGCCAGCGCTATCAAATCGTGAAGGAAACTGTCTTCACTTACGACGACGAATTCGCCGACTACTGGAGTTTCCTTGAGCCTCGCCTCGAGGAGGCCTGGCGCCTTCTAAACGAAACCGGCACCCTTTACCTGCACTTAGACTACCGTGAGGCACACTACGCAAAGGTGTTGCTAGATGCCCTCTTTGGAAGAGAGTGTTTCCTGAATGAGATCATTTGGGCATACGACTACGGAGCAAAGTCGAAGAGTCGCTGGCCGGCAAAGCACGACACGATTTTGGTCTACGTTAAGAGTCCGTCGAAGTACTACTTCGATTCTTCCGCCGTTGATCGTGAGCCTTACATGGCACCTGGTTTGGTTACTCCGGAGAAGATGGAACTTGGCAAACTGCCAACCGATGTTTGGTGGCACACAATCGTTTCGCCAACCGGCAAAGAGAAGACCGGTTACCCAACCCAAAAGCCAATTGGTATTTTGCGAAGGATCATTCAGGCATCGTCTAAAGAGGGGGACCTCGTTCTAGATTTCTTCGCCGGTAGCGGAACCACCGGTTTTGTAGCGGCAGACCTTGGCCGAAAGTTCGTGCTCATGGATAGAAATCCGGAAGCTATCGACGTTATGCGAAACCGTTTCGCTTCGGCCGGCGTTCCGGTGAACTTTCGCGACTGATCAAAAACACCACCACGAAGGTGAAGAGAATGATCAAGGTGCTTGAAGCCATCGCCATTCCGTAGTTGTTTCCGCCAGGCTTTGAGATCAGCGAATACAAAACGGTTGGCAGAGTTGCCTGATCGCCATATGCCAACAGACTGGCCGCACCGAATTCGCCAAGCGAAACCAATGCTGCGAAAGCGCTCGCGGTGTAAACGCTGTAGCGAATCATTGGTAGTTCAATGAGCCACCAAATTTGCCAGCGGTTCGCACCCGCGGTTGCCGCCGCCTCGAAGTGGCTTCGCTCCACCGAAATCAGTGCCGGATAGACCAAGCGAACGACCAGCGGAATCGACATCACCGATTGAATAATCGGAACCACCAACCAGGTTTCACGAAGTGGCAGCGGGTAACCACCAAAGGTGATCAAATAGCCAAAACCGAGCACAACCGTGGAAATTCCGAGTGGCATTAGGAAAGCGATGTCGAGCACTCGATTGAATCCTCGTTCGACTTTTGATCTGGTTGGCATAGCCATCAGGTAAGAAACCAGGACCCCAACCACAAGGGCAATCGTCATTGAAATCAGCATGTTCCTCAAACTGTTGCCAATTGCATCGATTACCGAAATATTCAATTGGTCTCTAGTGCCCTGAGAGGTTAGGTTTTGAAAATTGGACACGATTCCAGATCCAACCGTGAAGGTTCGCTCCAGGATTAAAACCATTGGCGAGAGGATAACCACCGCAATGAATGGGAAAGTTATCAGGCTTGCGAACCAATCTCGTCGGTCGAGTGGCTTCACCTCGCCGTCATTCTCGCCCATCTCGATGCCTATGTTTCCGCGTCCACCTGATTGGCTTATGGCAAAGGCAATCACGCTTAGCATCGTTTGCACCAAGGCAAGGGCAGAAGCCTTTGGAAGATCCAGAAGAGTGTTGGCGGCGACGGCAATCTCGGTTTCGATCGAGTGCACGTTTCCACCACCGAGAACCAGGATGATTCCGTAGCTTGCCGAGCAGTAGAGAAAGGTCGATGCCGTTGCCGAAATTATGGCCGGCATAAGTTGTGGCAGGGAAATGCTCCAGACGATTCGAAACCTTCCTGCTCCTGAAAGCGCGGCCGCTTCTTCTGTCTGCAGGTTGAGGCTCATCCAAAAACTTCCGATGGTTCGAACCATCAGCGAGTAGTTCAAAAAGACGTGGGCAACAATGATCCAAAGAATCGGGTTGCCAGGCAGGTGACCTGAGTCTCGAAAGATAATGAACCCAGTCGCCACAACGATTGTTGGCAACATGAACGGAATGGTGATCAGCGAGCGAAGAGCTCGCTGCCCTCGAAACCGTTTGCGATAGAGAACATAGGCACCTGGAACCGCCAAGATAAGGCAAACCAATGTCGAGGCAATGGCTTGCCAAACCGTGAACCAAGTGACCTGCCAGTCTTTGAGGGAAACCAGGTGGAAAACCCAGTTGCCTCCGAATCCACGACTGAGAATGTTGGTAAGCGGCCAGTAGAACAGCACTCCCAGAAAAGTTACTGGGAGTAGCCATTCCACCAGACGTTTATTCAAAAATGGCACTCCAGTTGTCTAGCCAGGTTTTGCGTTCACCAAGCACGTCTAACTGTTCGCCAACCAATGTGCTTGCTGCTGGAGCGAACTTAGCCCAACTGGCAGGCAAAGATACATTCGGCATCATTGGGTAAACATACATCGCCTCGGGAAGTGCCTGCTGGAAACTGAGCGAGTTCATGAATTCAACGATTGCCTTTGCTCCGGCTGCATTTTTAGCCCCGGCAAGAACTCCCGCATATTCGGTTTGGCGGTAGCAGTCGTTCAGAATGCTTGCTGTTTGGCTTTGGCCGTTATCGCGCACTTCGTCGGCTGGAGAAGACGAGTAGCTGAGCACAATCGGGTAGGCGCCCTTGCCGCTCGAGCCACTGAAATCGGTGTAGTAGGCGTCTTCCCAACCGGCGTCAATCTTGACGCCGTTGGTCTTCAGGTTCTTCCAATAACCCTGGTATCCGGCGTCGCCAAACTTTGCAACGGTCGCGGCAAGGAATGCCATACCAGTTGAGGAAGTCGCCGGATTTTCAACAACGGTCAGGTTCTTATAGATCGGGTCGGTGAGCTGTGTGATGCTAGCTGGGGCTGGAACGCTGTGACCCGCGAACCAGGTTTTGTCATAGTTCATGCAAACGTCACCGTAATCGATAGCGGAAAGATCGCCTTCAATCAGATTATTGGATGCGGCAAGACCGGTGAGAGTGTTGTCGATGCCAAATACGGCATCTCCGATTGGCTGGTCCTTGGTGAGAATCAGCTTGTTGGTCATGGCACCGGCGTCGCCGTCTTTAACTAACTTGAGTTTGAAGCCAGATTCCTTTTCAAACTCTTTGATTAGGGTGCTAGACATCACAAAAGAATCGTGAGTGACCAGAACCACAGTTTTGTTGTCGTTGGTTGGGGCGCAACCGGTAAGGCCAATGGTGGCCGAAATTGCCAAGGCGGCAATCTTAAATAGTTTCTGCACTTTCGTGCCCTCCTTAATAGTTGGGCACGGGTTAGAGGTCCTCCCTGCGCTGGCATTACCCAGATCAGGTTCGACGGTCGACAACTATTAGTTGTCCTCTCAGTCCGGTTACACCGAACTCCCGTGTACTTCTAGATTAGTGTGCTGACGAAGCCGCTGCTTCTGCCGCTGCCGACTTGTTGCGAAGCGGAGCCACCTTGATGAAGAACGACAAGATGAATGCGATAGCAACTACACCTGCTGCACACTCGAACACCAAAACGGCCGAATCCGCGAATCCCATTAGGAATGGGCGAGATAGTCGTGGGTCTAGGTTCGACAGGAACGACGAATCGCTCTTCATCTTGTCCGAAAGGCTGGAACTTGAACCGTTGGCCATCGACTTCAAGAACTGAACGTTAGGGTTACTTGCCTTGATTTCACCGGTCATCGCCTTGGTCATGTATTCCTTGGCGGCTGCGGTCATGCCGTTCTTGACGTCGGTGTTTTCAAGTGCACTCTTGATCGAGTCACCGAGTTGGTTGAACAGGATCGAGATGAACACGGCAACACCTAGGGTTCCACCCATCTGACGGAAGAACATGGTTGCGGAAGTCGCAACACCGATTTCCTGTGGTGGAACTGCACTCTGAGCAGCGAGGGTTAGGGTCTGCATTAGCTGACCAAGACCCATACCGATGATGACCATCGAAAGAGACAAAATCCAGACAGGGGTGTTGTACTGGTAGCCAAATAGTGAGATGTATCCGAACATAAGCATTCCGGTACCGGTGATCATGAAGATGCGGTACTTACCGGTCTTACCGGTTACCTGACCAGAGACCATGGTTGCGGCCATCATTCCAAGAACCATAGGAAGCATGAGGAAACCAGACTCGGTTGGGGTTGCGCCGTTCACGATCTGTAGCAGCATCGGGAGGGTCATCATTCCACCGAACATACCGATACCCACGATTACACCGAGGATCACCGAAAGGGTGAAGGTCTTGTTCTTGAACAGCTTGAGCGGCAGAATCGCTTCGTGACCAGCGGCACGCTCGGCCAGGATGAACGCGATGATACCTACAACGCTAACGATGTAGCAGGTCCAGGAGTTCTGGCTGTTCCAGCCCCAGTCGCGACCATTCTCGGCAACTAGAAGCATTGGTACAACACCGATAACGATGGTGAGAGCGCCCCACCAGTCGATGCGGTGCTTCACAGGGGTGTGAGGAACGTGCATGAACTTCCAAACCATGAACAATGCCAAGGCGCCGATTGGAACGTTGATCAAGAAGATCCACTTCCAACCAGCGATACCAAGGATGGTTCCGGCGTCAGCGAACAGACCACCGACAACTGGGCCAAGCACGCTCGAGGTTGCGAACACTGCCAAGGTGTAACCCTGGTAGCGGGCACGCTCACGAGGAGGCACGATGTCGCTAAGAACGGTGATTGCTAGCGAGAACAAACCACCGGCACCAAGACCCTGGATTGCACGCCAACCGGCAAGCTCGATCATCGAACCGGAAAGCGCGGAAAGCGCAGAACCGGCAACGAAGATCGCGATCGAAATGATGAACAGACGACGACGTCCGAAGATGTCACCGAGCTTTCCGTAAATAGGAGTCGAAATCGTCGAGGTGATTAGGTAGGCGGTGGTAACCCATGCCTGCTGGTCTAAACCCTTTAGGTCGTCGGCGATGGTACGCATTGCGGTACCGACCACGCTCTGGTCTAGTGCGGAAAGGAACATTCCAGACATCAGACCTACGAGAACCAAAAGGATCTCGCGGTGTGACATCTCGCCGGCAACCGGCGCTGTGTTGGTTTTAGCCATAACTTCTCTCAAATCGGGGCACGGGTAAACTTGACCTCATGCTTTGGAGTAACTCTTTGATAAACCGAGACTTACCCAGATTTATTTCCCTAAAGGCGATTGCCGCGGGATTCGCACTAAGTCTATCGGTGGTTGTTGCCCTACCCGCCTCGGCCGTTGTGAGTATCGACTCACCAAGCTCGTACCAGGTCGTGGTTAACAAGGCACGTCCACTGAACCCAATTAAGTACGCTCCCAGCGACCTGGTTTACGTACCTAAGGCGTTCAATCCAAAAGCTCGCATGGTGCGATCAAAGGTTTCACAGGCGCTAGTTGCCATGGGAAATGCCATGAAGCTTTCCGCCGGCAGAACCTTGGTCATCGATAGCGGGTATCGCTCATACAGTGTGCAAAAAACGGTTCATGATCAGAAGGTTGCACTTCTCGGACTCGTTCGCGGTGAAAACCTCGCTGCACGCCCAGGATTTTCTGAACACCAGACGGGCCTTGCTGTAGATCTTTCGGCAGTGGGTGCCAGTGGTCTATCAACCAGCTTTGCCTCAACCGTTGCCGGCAAGTGGTTGGCTTCAAACGCCTACAAGTACGGCTTCGTGATGCGCTACCCACGCGGTTACACCGACATCACCGGCTACCAGTGGGAGCCTTGGCACTTCAGGTATGTGGGCCTAAGTGTTGCAACGGCAATGCACAACGCGCACATTGCAACGCTTGAGCAATACTTTTCGCTGCCTAATGCCCCTTCCTATTTGAACTAGGAAAGCACCGAATCAACCAGGTGCTTGGCTTCAGCCTGAACTTGCTTCAGATGATCCTCACCCTTGAACGATTCACCGTAGATCTTGTAGACGTTTTCGGTTCCGGATGGCCTTGCTGCAAACCAGGCATTCTCGGTTTCAACCTTTAGTCCACCTAGCGCTGCCCCGTTTCCAGGTGCGTGCGTGAGAATCGCGGTGATATTTTCACCAGCCAAGGTGCTTGCGGTGACCGCGTCAGCCGAAAGTTTGCCAAGGCGTGCCTTTTGTTCCAGCGTCGCGGGCGCATCGATGCGTTCGTAAACCGAGGCTCCGAATTTGTCGGTAATTTCGCTGTAGCGCTGCGAAGGAGTCTTGCCGGTAACCGCGGTGATCTCACTGGCAAGAAGCGCGAGGATGATTCCGTCTTTGTCGGTCGACCAGGCTTCACCATTTCGACGCAGGAAGCTGGCACCGGCGGATTCCTCTCCACCGAAGCCAACCGTGCCGTCAATGAGGCCAGGCACGAACCACTTGAAACCAACCGGAACTTCGATCAGCTTGCGGCCGAGGTCGGCTACCACTCGATTGATGATCGATGACGAAACCATGGTTTTACCAACTGCGGCCGACGAAGCCCACTGCGGACGATTGCGGAACAGGTAATCGATTGAAGCCGCGAGGAAGTGGTTCGGGTTCATAAGCCCGTGGTCCTTGGTAACAATTCCGTGGCGGTCGGCATCGGCGTCGTTTCCGGTTGCGATATCAAACTTGAATCGATCCTCGATGAGCGAAGCCATCGCGTAAGGGCTCGAGCAGTCCATTCGAATCTTTTCGTCCCAGTCGAGAGTCATGAACCCAAACTGGAAGTCAACGTGAGGGTTAACCACGGTTAGCTTCAGGTTGTAGCGGCTGCCGATTTCACCCCAGTAGTCAACCGCAGCACCTCCCATGGCATCGGCTCCGATTGTCACAGGTGAAGAAGCGATGGCGTCGACGTTGATAACTGCATCAAGTTGAGAAATGTAGTTCTCTTTGAAGTCGTAACCGATTGCCTTTGGCTCTGCCTTTTTGACTTCTCGAAGTCCACCAAGAATGATTTCGTTGGCACGGTTCGCAATCCAGTTGGTTGCGTCCGAATCGGCAGGGCCTCCGTGAGGTGGGTTGTATTTAAAGCCACCGTCGGTCGGCGGGTTGTGGCTTGGGGTGATAACTAGGCCGTCCGCACGCGATGCGTCGTCAGCGTTCTTGCCGTGGTTGTGGTTGATGATTGCAACCGAAACCGCAGGAGTTGGAACGTAACGTTCGTTCGAATCGATCATTGCAGTGACATCATTGCCAGCTAGAACCTCGAGAGCGGTCAGCTCGGCAGGGCCCGAAAGTGCGTGAGTGTCTTTACCAACGTAAATCGGGCCGTGAATGTTCTGATTGCGGCGGTATTCAACGATCGCCTGCGTGATGGCAGCGATGTGATCGTGGTTGAACGAACCATTGAATGAAGTTCCTCGGTGACCAGAGGTTCCGAACACTACCTTTTGTTCAGGCAGGTTCACGTCGGGATGTATCGAATAGTAGTCGTCGATTAATTTCTCGATGTTGACCAGGTCACTGGCCTGTGCCTTTTTACCCGCGCGCTCGCTCATAAAACCATTGTGGCGGTTAACCTTTATTTATGAAGTCACAAGCGCGTAACAGTACAACGGTATTTGCCTATCTTGGCCCTGCCGGAACTTTTACCGAACTCGCTTTGGCGCAGATCCCGGAAGCCGCTGGTCAAACCTGGTTACCGCTTTCCAGCGTTGACGAAGCGCTCGCGGCTGTTCTTAAGGGTCGCGCCAAATTCGCCGTGGTCCCGGTTGAGTCTTCTGTTGAAGGAGGTGTCGGTGCAACTCTCGATGCTCTGGCCACCTTGCAGAACCTTCGAATCTACGGCGAGTATTTGGTGCCGGTGAACTTCAACCTTGTTGCCAGAACTGGCGTAAAGCTGGCCGATGTTAAAACCGTTGCGGCTCACCCTGTTGCCTACGGGCAGGTTCGAGCCTGGCTTCAAACCAACCTCAAAAACCACAAACACCTCATGGCTACTTCCAATGCTGCCGCGGCTGCCGACCTTGAGACATCTGGTGCGGACGCAGCTGTTTCAACGCCTAACATCACCGACCACTACGGTGTGAAGATCCTTGCCAAGAACATTGCCACCAACAAGAACGCCCAGACGAGATTCCTTTTAGTTGGTAAGGCAGGCCAAATCCCAAAGAGAACCGGCAGTGACAAAACTTCGGTGATCATCGAACTACCGACCGACCGCCCAGGAACTTTGCTTGAGCTGCTTGAACAGTTCGCTGTACGCGGCGTAAACCTTAGCCGAATCGAATCTCGCCCAATTGGCGATCGCCTGGGTCGTTATCGATTCAACATCGACGCTAATGGACACATCGACGACCAAGCAGTTTCGGAAGCTCTCCTAGGGCTTCACCGATTCAGCCCATCGTTGACCTTCCTTGGTTCTTACCCTCGCGCCGACAAAGAGAAGTCGGTTCACCAGGGCAACAACACCAACGAGGTTTTCGAGACGGCCGAGAAGTGGTTGAAGCGCCTTCGCTCGGGCAAATAGTTCTAAGCACTCTCGCAACTAAAATAGTCACGTGATCGACCTAAATCTTCTTCGTGAAAATCCAAACGCCATCAAGGCATCTCAGCGTGCGCGCGGGGCTAGCGAAGAGCTGGTAGATCAGGCTGCCTCAGCCGACAGTGCTTGGCGCGCCAAGCAGGCTGCATTCGAGAACCTACGAGCAGAGCAGAACGCTCACTCGAAGAGCGTTGCCACGGCACCAAAAGAAGAGAAGGCTGCATTGGTTGCTGCCGCTCAGGATTTGGCTGCTCGCGTAAAGGCTGCCGATGCCGAAGCAAACGCGGCAGCAGACGAGTTAGACAAGCTCATCTGGCAAATCGAAAACGTTGTTTGCGATGGTGTACCTGCCGGAGGCGAGGATGACTTCGAGGTACTTCGCGAAGTTGGAACTAAACCGAACTTTGAATTCGCCGCCAAGGATCACGTTGATCTAGGTGAGTCTTTAGACATCATCGACATCGAACGTGGAACCAAGATTTCTGGGGCACGTTTTTACTTCCTAAAGGGCTGGGGTGCTCGTCTCGAACTTGCGATGATGAACCTGGCTCTAGACCAGGCAGCGGCTGCCGGATTTACCGCGCTAATCACCCCAACTTTGGTTCGCCCAGAAGTTATGGCGGGTACCGGCTTCCTTGGTTCTCACGCAGACGAGATCTACTACCTACCGGCAGACGAACTTTACCTAACCGGTACAAGCGAAGTTGCGCTCGCTGGTTACCACCGCGATGAAATCGTCGACCTATCTGAAGGCCCACTTCGCTATGCCGGTTGGAGCACCTGCTACCGCAGGGAAGCTGGCTCCGGCGGCCGTGACGTTAGAGGAATTCTTCGTGTACACCAGTTCAACAAGCTTGAGATGTTCAGCTATGTCGAACCGGATCAAGCTGAGGCTGAACACGAGAAACTTCTGGCCTGGCAGGAGCAAATGCTCCAGAAGTGCGAACTTCCTTACCGGGTAATTCACACCGCTGCCGGCGACCTTGGTTCGAGCGCTGCTCGCAAGTATGACATCGAGGCATGGGTTCCAAGCCAACAGACCTATCGAGAACTCACCTCGACTTCGAACTGCACCACCTTCCAGGCCCGCCGACTCAACATGCGTTACCGCAAGGAAGATGGCAAGACCGCAACCTTGGCTACTCTAAACGGCACTCTTGCAACGACCCGCTGGTTGGTAGCCATTCTCGAAAACCATCAGCAGCCAGATGGCTCGGTTCGCATCCCTGTCGCTCTTCGCCCATACCTCGGTGGCACCGAGTTCATCACACCTAAGGGCGTATCGAAGTAATGGCTCTTTCCGGCGAAGACCGCTGGCTGATTGGTCTCGACATTGATGGCACGCTTGTTCACGACGACGGCTATCTATCACCACGTGTCGCCGCCGAGGTTAAGCGAGTTCAGGAACTTGGCCACCTTGTTGTAGTTGCCACCGGCCGTAGTGCAGTAAACGCCATCGGTGTTACCCGCGAGATCGGGTTGAAAGACGGAAAGCTCATCGCATCAAACGGAGCCGTCACTGTGAGAATCGAACACGATCAGCAGCGAGGTTTTGTTACCGAAGAGGTAATTACCTTCGACCCAACCGAAGTTCTGACCAAACTTATTAGCTCTCTTCCGAATGCGCATTTTGCCGTTGAGGATGCCTCAGGTGTCTACAGGTACCACAAGGCATTTCCAGAGGACGCCCTGGGTGACGTGAACCACGAAACACCACTGGAAGATTTGATGCACCACCCGGTAAGTCGCATCGTGGTGCTCAGTCCGGAGCAAGAAACCGAAGAGTTCGTCGACACAGTCGCAGGTCTCGGACTACAGTCGGTTAGCTATGCAATCGGCTATTCCGCTTGGCTTGACATTGCCCCGCTTGGCGTTACCAAGGCAAGTGCTCTGGAAGTTGTGCGCGCGGCAAACAACATTCGTCAGGATCGCATCATCACAATCGGTGATGGCAGAAACGACATCAGCATGTTTGAATGGGCGAAATCCGGCGGCGGATTGGCATTCGCCATGGGTCAGGGGCCAGACGAAGTTCACGCTGCGGCGAGCTTTGTGACCGATTCGGTCGAAGACGATGGAGTTGCCAGCGTTCTTTCAGGTTTTGAAGGCATTCTTTTTAGTAGGTCTAACGGCTAAACTATTAAAGTCTCCTTCGGGGGTCAGGAGAGCTGTCCGAGCGGCCTAAGGAGCTGGTCTTGAAAACCAGTGAACTGCAAGGTTCCGTGGGTTCGAATCCCACGCTCTCCGCCACAACATAACTGGAGTAGGTTTGGCCAAGAACAGGAATGACGTTCCAAGACACTCAGTTGCTAAGGCAACTAGAGGTGAAATGGTTCGTAGAATCATCAGCCGCGTTATCGCGATTGTTCTTGGTACAACTACCGCAGTTGTTGGTGTTGCCGCTTACTCGCTAAACAGCCAGATCCAGTCTCACGGCATCCAGCTAACCGATGCCAACGGTAAGGCAATCAAAACCCCTTCGATCGAAGACCTTAAGGGCGCAATCAATATGTTGCTCGTAGGTTCAGACACCCGAGCAGGTCAGAGCGCAGTGTTTGGTCACGATCGATCTACTCTGGCCGACGTGATCATGTTGATTCACATCTCGAAAGACCGCAAGAACGTCGTGGCCATGAGCATCCCTCGTGACCTTATGGTGCCTTACCCAAGTTGCCCAGACCCACAGGGCGGTGCCCCTTACCTTCCACAGTCCTATGGCCAGATCAATGCAACCATCGCCAACGGTGGCCCTGGCTGTACCCTGCTCACGGTCGAGAAATTAACCGGCTTAAAGATTCCGTATCTTGCGATGATCAACTTCCAAGGTGTTATCGACATGTCGGATGCCGTTGGTGGCGTAGATGTTTGTCTAACCCGACCAATCAAGGACCCTTACACATTCCTGAACCTCTCTGCCGGAAAGCACACGCTTCAAGGCATGACAGCGCTTCAGTTCCTTCGCACCCGTCACGGTGTTGGCGACGGATCGGACCTCGGTCGTATTTCAAACCAGCAGACCTTCCTAACCTCGCTTGTTCGCAAGATCAAAAACGGTGGAGTTCTTTCAAACCCAATTCAGCTCTACTCACTTGCAAATGCGGCTGCACGAAACATGACCCTCTCTTCGAGTCTTTCGAACGTTGGCACCATGGTTGCCATTGCTTCCACATTGAAGAATGTTCCTCTAGACAAGATCACTTTCTTCCAGATCCCTAGCCACACCGGTCTTCCAGCACCTTATGCCGGTCGCGTTGGACTCACCACCGACAAGGCTCAGATCATCTTCAACAAGTTGATCAACGACGAACCAATTCTGGTTAGCGGAAAAAACACCGGATACGGAACCACTAACACCACCGGTACCACCACCAACTCGAACGACAAGAACTCTTTGGACTGGCTAACCGGAACCAACTCGTCAATCACCACCTGCGCTGGTTAATTTCTAACTCACCAACCAAATCGGCTAGACTAGCCGAGTACCTGGAGACGTCGCATAGCCCGGTCGAGTGCGCCTCACTGCTAATGAGGTAAGGGTCTTAAAGCCCTTCGGAGGTTCAAATCCTCTCGTCTCCGCTCCAAAGAAAATCCCTTCCTCGAACTTTCGAGGGAGGGATTTTTGTTTTATCCCAAATTAATCTCGTAGTGAATGAAACCGGTCTTGGTTGCCACCTTGTCATACAGGATTTGCGCCTGAGCATTGTCGTCGGCTGTTAGCCAGTAAAGTTTGCTCGATTCGTGTTCAATAGACCACTCACGAACGTGTTCGATGAGCGCACGACCAACACCTCCGCCTCTAACATCTGGCGACACGAAGAGATCTTCGAGATAGGTGTAGTTGGTGATCGACCAGGTTGATCTGTGGGTTAGCCAGTGCACAAAACCAACTGCAGCTCCAGACTCGTCTCTGGCAATACTTCCAAAGACATCACTTTCCACGCTCAAGATTCTTTCGAAAGTGGTTTCAGTTACGTCGGGGGTCAATGTCGCCTTGTAAAAGACTAGATAACCTTCCCAAAGCTTCAGCCAATCGGATTTATCTGCTTCAGTGATTTTCTTGATAGTAACCATGAGCAAATTCTAAATACGAAAATCCCTCTAACTAGCTGCTAGCCAATTAGAGGGTTTCGTTAGTGCTTGGTGTTAGTTGCTGCTGGTGGTTCCACTTGAGGTCGAACCAGCTGCTGGTCCGTCGCCGTCGTTGTCGCCAGGGCCACCGTTGTGGTCACCAAACGGCTGGCCATCAGGGCCGGTGGTTGGCGCTACACCAGATGCATCCGCGGCTGCTTCCTTTGCAGCCCAGGCAGCCGATTCGCCGGCTTCGTGAGTTGCATCGGTGTTCGAGTGCCAAGCCTTGGTCGAGTTAGTTGCGCTGCTCGAAGAGCTGCTCGAGCCAGAGGTAGTGCTAGCGGTTGTGGTGGTTGAAGCGGTGTTGACGCTTGGGGTTGCTGCGGTTGCAGGAGATACAAAGGCTGCGATGCCTAGGCCAACTGCTGCTGCCGATACACCAATGGTGGTGATTAGTTTCTTCTTGTTCATGTGTACTTTCCGATCTTCGGTTCTGTTTGAACTCGATAGTTAGAAACTACAAATCGAGTCTGGTCGTTTCCTCGGCTGCATCTGCTAATTGGCTGTGGATGCGCGAATAGACTGACCTAATGTTCTCCAACCAAAAAGCAAAACTAAACGCAGGTGATTTACTCCTGCTTGTGATTGCAGCTTTTTGGGGAGCAACCTATTTGGTCGTAAAGGAGCTTGGCAATGCCGGTTCGATTTCCGGCTTGATGGCCATTCGATTTGTCGTGGCGGCTGCAGGGCTTTGGGCATATTGGTTTTTCCACCGCTCACCGTTTACAAAAGCAGAATGGCTGCTCGGTGTAGCGTTTGGAGTTAGCCAAACCTTGGTGCTGAACCTTGAGGCATACAGCGTTCACTTCACATCGGCAACCAACGGTGGTTTGATCATTGCCCTCGCGATTGTGACTGTTCCAATTCTCGAAAGTGCCTGGCGCAAGAATTGGCTTCCTTACCAATTCTTTATCGCAACCCTGATAGCGCTTATCGGTTTGTTCTTGCTGATCATGGGCAACGGATTTGTAAAACCAAACATCGGTGACCTTCTGATGTTGGTGGCTATGGTTCTGAGAACATTCCACTTTGTGATTCTTGGTAGAACTACTCAGGGAAAGCCGGTTTCTCCAGCAAACCTAACCACGGTGATGGTTACGACTTCCGGAGTTTTGATGTTGGTAACAAATCCGATTGCCGCATGGCAAACCGCTTCGAACTACAACGGCTACGACTGGTCGCTAATGATTTTCCTCAGCCTGTTTTGCACATCGTTTGCATTCATTGGAATGAACTGGGCGGTGAAGCACACCTCGGCTTCGAGAACTAGCCTTCTGCTTGGAACCGAGCCAATTTGGTCGACAATTCTCGCAACCGTTCTTGGTGGCGAACTAATTGGCCCGGTTGGTGTTCTAGGGGCACTACTTATTGTTGGTGGAACCTATTGGGGTCAGGCGCTTGAAGCTAAACACCGCAACCAGCAGAATCAGGCCTAACCAGGCAAGAGTTACCGGCAAGGTGCCAAACCCGAGACCACCACGTGCGGGCGGAAGTGCCAACCAGTCGGCAAATGAGGCCCCCATCGGTCTGGTGAATGTGTATGCAAGCCAGAAGGTGATGGTGGTTTGAACTCCAACACTGCTGAAAACCAGCGGAATTACAAAAAGCAGGGTGAAAACCAGCGCTCCGGTGAGGAAGCCTAGGTGAAGATCCATGGCCATCCAGTCGCCGGCGGCAGTTCCGAGGGCGAACGTAACCATAACGGTGGTCCAGTAGAAAAGTTCGCGCCTAAAGGTATTGATGTTCGCCATCTCGAGAGTCTTCTCGGTTCGATGCCAAACGATGAATACCGAGACGAGTGCCAGAGTGAAAGCAAGTGTTGAAACCCAGTATGGAATTCCAAAGACGACGTGAACGGCGTCTGCTGCCAGAGTTCCGAAAATAGAAACCATGACAATAGCGGTCCAGTACTTAACAGAGGAAAACTTGGTTGCTTTAAGTTGAATGACTAGCGAGACAACTAGCGCCAAAAATGAGACTGCGACAATCAAGAGCGGCGAATAGGTGTGATCGAGAAAGTCAGCTCCGGTTTCCCCAGCTCCGGTACTCAAGATTTTCAAACTCCAAAACAGCAGACCAATAGGGGCAACTCTTGAAAGGGGCATCCGTCTAAGTTAGCTGCGGATTCTGGAAATAAACTGGGAGTATGTCCCAGCAAAAATTCACCACGGTTCTTTGGGACCTCGACGGCACGATCCTTGATTCATCGCCTGGTGTTTTTGAATCCTTCCGTCATACGCTCGCCACTCTAGGTCTCGGTGAGATTACCGATGAACAGTTGAAGCCATTCATGGGGCCACCTCTTGAATACACTTTTGGAACCCTTCTCGGCCATTCACCGGAAATGGTTTCAAAATGCCTCGAGACCTACCGCGAGTATTACCTACACATGGGTGGAGCTCTGAATGCAAACGTTTACCCAGGTGTTCTGGAAACTCTTGCCAAGTCGCAGGCTGCTGGAATCACCAACTCCTTGGCAACTTCCAAAGCCGAGCGCGGAGCGAAACTAACCGGTGAACACTTCGGATTTATCCAGTACTTTGACGTCCTCGGAACAGCTTCTAACGATTCCTCCCGTCTTTCAAAAACTGCGGTTTTGAAGTATGCGTTTGAAGAATTACAAAAAATTGGAGCAGACTTATCTCGGGTGATTCTCATCGGAGATCGAATCCACGACATCGAAGGCGCCAGAGAATTAGGGATTCCAGTTGCGCTGGTGAAGTGGGGATTCGGAACCGAAGAAGAGTGGCATCAAGCCGACTATGTTGTTGAAACGCCTGCTGAACTTCAAGAACTTCTGGGTCTCTAGACCAGTCTGCGTTCTACGGCTGGGCTAATTCGGCAGCAAATCTCATCGCCGAGTGTTCCAATGGCATCGCCCCACTCGCGAACGGTTTGCTCGCCATTAGTTTCGTCTCCGAACAGGTAAACCTCTTCACCAACTATCGGCCTGGTAGATCCAACTGCAATGAGGGTCCCTGCGTTAACCTTTAGAATTTCGAAGCGTTGCCCTGCGATAGCTATTTCCACTTTGCCCGCAACATAGCTCGGAACACCGTGAAGGTATCCGGCGGAAACTGTCACTTCGAAGTTCCCTTCGGAAATCTCGGTTACCTCAAGAACAGAAGAAACCAGGGTCATGACTGGAATCACACCCATCTCACGCGAGCTGGTTCCATCGAAAGATGGGATTCCGTAAACGTGACCGCCATTGCGAATCATGTCTTGATGGAACTCCGACCGACGGAAGCTAGCCGAACTGGCGGCCATGTGTGCGGTTAACTTACGACCGAATTTTTCTTCGGCGATTGTGCGAGCCTTTTCGAAGTCGCTTCTGGCGATGTCGTCGTGTTCGTCGCTGGTTTCGGCTATGTGAGTCCAGACCGCAACAACCTTCAAAGCTCCAAGAGTCTCGAGCTCGTAGGCGAAGTCAACGAAACGACTCCAGTCGCTGAAGCGCATTCCATTGCGGTTGAGCCCGGTGTCAAGTTTCAGGTGGACCGAAATTGGATGTCCAGTTGCCTTCGCTATTTTCGCAATTTGCTCCAACTGAACGAAGTTTCCAACGCCAAGTTGAATGTGGTTTTCTCCAACCTTGGAGATATCGTCGAACTGATCAAACTGCCAAGCCAGAACGTTCACCGAATCATCGGTGATTACCGAACGAACCTCTAGCGCGGTGGTGATTTCGAGACAACCGAGGTCGGTTATGCCTTGAGAAACCGCAATCTTTGATACGTCTAGACATCCGTGACCATAGCCGTTGGCCTTCACGATGAACATCAGTCTTGCTGGAGCCACGCGTTCGCTTAGCAAACGTAGATTGTGACGAAGTGCAGCTTCGTTGATGCGTGCAATTACCGACATAGGATCACCTCGGCACGCTCGCTTAGACGAATTGCCAACTCGGCAGTTGTTGTGCCAAGAATTTGTGATGCCCTGTCGAAACCGAATCCTGATTCGCTGCGAAAAATATCCACGGTAGTTCCGATTTTGGTCACTGTAAGGTCGGTTACGTCAAATGAGATCGAGTCCATTGCAATGCGACCCAACACCGGTAACGAGTGTCCTTCAACCAAAACCGAAAGCGACCCTGAAAGTTTTCGATCGATGCCATCGGCAAATCCAACCGGAGCTAGGGCAATTTGAGAATCATGTTCAAGAATGTGGGTTGCACCGTAGGAGATTCCCTCGCCGGCAGCAGCATCACGAATTCCAAGCACATGACTGCGAAGCCAAACTGCGGAATGCAAGCCACCTATTTCCCCAACCCCTAGGAGTTCGGCGAAAGGCAAACCATCGACATCTATTGCCTCTGACCCGACAACGCTAGCGACCTTGTCTTCGTATCTGGCTGTAAGAGTTTCCGGAATGGCAAAGGTGACCGAGTTGCCATAAAGTTTGCGAAGTTCTTCGAGGTTTGAAAGAAGCGCTTCTTCTGAAAGCATTACCGCCCTGCGGTAAACCTGCTCGCTCATGCCTGCTGCCTGAGGAGGTGGGCACGAGCCTCAGCTGTCAGCTGATCGAGCCTGGCAAGCTCCGGCCCAGGAACGAAGTTGCCACCAGCCTTTGCAACAATTCGCTTGCAAAGTTCGTCGGCAAACCCAGAGTTCATGGCGAGTACAGGCCCGTGCAAATGGGTTCCGAAAAAGTTACCCTTCCAAACGCCTTCTGCTCCACCCGTGTTGTTTCCAACTCCGAAAGTCATTTCTCCAAGTGCTGAAAGCTCACTGCCAAGTTCAACAGTTGCGTTATGGTTTTCAACTCCAGCCAATTGGCCAAAAACGGTGGTCACAGTGGCCGCAATAGTCACGTGCTGTTTGGTGCCAAAAGTGGTTTTCGTATCTAGAAGTTCCAATGAAGCGAGTGACTCGCCAGTAGCCGAAACCATTGAACCAAATGCATGAAGACCATTCGAAACCGCCAGAACAACCGAATCAGAAGCCAAAAGTTCCGATGCAAATCCTTTGAACCTAGACGAGTCGGCCATAATGGCCTTCAACAACGATGACGAAGGTGAACCAACCACAGCGAAGTCAAGGTCACTTGCCTTCGCATCGAAATCTTTGCCGATTTGGTGAACCTCAACCGAATAGCCGCTTAGTTCGAGCCTTCTCTTAATAATCCGTAGATTCGCAGTGTCTGCGTTTAGATTGAACTCCTCAGGCAGAACCACACCGAGATTTATTTTCCTCATGCGGTCTCACCCATCTTCAAGCCGAAGTATTCTCGGGTAGCCATCATCTGGTCGTAGTCGAGGAAAAGGCGGTGGAAACTCGGTTCTGCGTCACGATACTTGGCATCGATGGCTGCAACAACTTCCTTGATCTTCTCGTTGCGGGCAGTAACCGGAACTCCTGCGTACTCGAGAGCCAACTCCAGGAAGTCGGCCTTTTCCCCAGAAACCCAGTCAACCTTTCCAAGCGGGGAGTAATCGATTGCGAATAGCCATGACGGATCCTGGCTGTATTCGTCGAAGGCTAGGACGATAGTGTCGGCGGGAGTGGTCGCAGCATTGATGTTCAGCTGCAGGCTCGGACGATTCTTAAACAGGATCAAATCGAAACGCGCATTTCCGCTAGCAATGATTTCGCCTCGACCGAATGCAGGTTTGCTGCTCGCCAACGATTCGGCCAAAGTTGCAAGGTCAGGCTTCGAGGCAAAGGCGTTTAAACCAACAGCAATTGCCGCCGATCCGTTTAGTGCAAAGTGAAGCCCAGCACTTGGAACTTTAAGTTCTGCCTCCTCAGCACCACGAGCGACCGAGTAACCATCAGTTACTTCGCTAACCAAGACCGCCGACGAACTCGGAGCCAACTCAATCGGTTGAAACAGGCCGAGGTTTTTCACTCCGGTTCCTGCCAAACCAAAGAAACTTACCGAAGCCTTTAGACCGGCTGCTAGCGACACCAACATTGAGTCGTTGCCGTTCAAAACAACTGTCTTGGTTACAAATGGCAAGGTGCGAGCGAACATGTCGGCCACTCGCTCCGGTTCGTGCAAACGATAAATCTGGTCGATCTGAACGTTCAAAACTACAGCGTGCTCTGGCGCCAAATCCTTGGCAATCGAGGCAGCGTAGGCCTCATCGATTTCGAAGATCCCAAGCGAGTATTTGCCACGAATTATGTTCGCCCAGTCGCGGATTACCATCGCCGCGATACCAGTCTTCATATTCGAACCAGCTGAGTTATTTAGGACGGTCTCGCCCTCAGCTTCTGCCAGCTCAACCAAGTACTTCGACGTAGTGGTCTTGCCGTTCGAGCCCATCACGAAAACGATTGGAAATTTAATGCGCTTTCGCGCGACTCGTAGAAATCCTGGAAAAATCTTAAGAGCAACTCGGCCACCGATAACCGAGGCATTGCCAAACCATGACCCAACGAGGGTGGCTAAACTGCCGGCAAATTTTGACGCCCAAAACATAAGTTGGTCTGCCACTAAATCACCTACAGTCTTTTAGTAAAGGCTACCATTCGGCTCATAATGTAACTATGAAGCTGCTGCTCACCTCCGCTGGAATCAAAAATCAAAGCATCAAAGATGCCGTTGAAAACCTTCTGGGCAAACCAACAGCAGAAGCAACTGCGCTCACCATTCCAACTGCCGCTTATCCCAACCCTCGAGGCATGGATGGTGCAGTGAGATTTATTTCTGGAATCGGTGATAGCAACACTCCAATGGTTTCGGTCGGTTGGAAATCGGTCGGAAACCTAGAGCTCACCGCTCTGCCGTCCATAGATGAAAACATCTGGAAGGAGCGTCTCAGTCAAACAGATGTCTTGCTTGTAAATGGTGGAGATGCCCTCTATTTAGCCCACTGGCTAAAAGAGTCAGGCGTAGCGGATTTTATAAAGACCCTTCCGAATCTCCTCTATATAGGTTTCAGCGCGGGGAGCATGGCCCTCACCCCTCGCATCGGAGAAGAGTTTGTCGGCTGGAACCCAGATAACCGAACAGACTCAACAATCGGTTTAGTTGATTTCTCGATCTTCCCTCACGTTGATCACCCGATCCTGCCGGAGAACACCATGGCAGCAGCAGAAGAGTGGGCGGCAAAACTTGGCAATCCCGCCTATGCCATCTGCGACGACACCGCGATTCAGGTTGTCGAAAATGAAGTGACCGTTATTTCAGAAGGCCACTGGAGAAAGTTTTGAGCAGACTCTTTCAAACCCCCTTTGGCGATGTCTACCCTCACTATGTTGCGAAGACGATCCGCAAAGGTCAAAGCGTCGAAGACCTCGACGACATAATCACCTGGCTAACTGGTTTTAGTAAAGCTGAACTCGACCAACACATTGCCAACCAAACCACGTTCGAAGAGTTCTTCAAGCAAGCAAAACTAAACGAAAATGCCGAACTTATCACCGGAACGATTTGCGGAGTGAAGATTCAAGAAATCGAGGATCCGCTGATGAAGAAGATTCGTTACCTCGACAAAGTGGTGGATGAAATTGCAGCCGGAAGGCCATTGGAAAAGGTCAAGCGAAAACAAAGTTAGACACAGACAAGATGTTTCGCTAAACTAGTGAAGTTGCTTAGCAACAACCCAACACAAATCAAGCGTTTGTAGCTCAACGGATAGAGCATCTGACTACGGATCAGAAGGTTGGGGGTTCGAGTCCCTCCAAGCGCACAAGTAAAACAAAGCTTTAGCCCCGAGAAATCGGGGTTTTTTGCTTTAATGTCCCTCTCCGGCGATATCATCATTTCACAAGGTTTAACAAGAACTAATGGCACGCTAATGGCACGAAATTGCCAAGCACCGGGGAACAGGGCAAGGGGAACTAATGGCAAAGACTCAAGGGGCAAGAGCATACGGGAACATTCGCAAGCTCAATTCAGGCAAGTTTCAAATTAGGTATGTAGATCCGAACGGAATTAACCGAACCGGGCGCATAACTTTTAGCACCAAAGCCCTAGCAAACAAAGAGCTTGAAAATATCCGCATAGCAATTGAAAAGGGAACTTGGTCGGTTGATTACCTAACGCAAGAGGGCGAGCAAAACCTCAAGGTAATGACCCTCTCCGAACTGGCAGAGCGGTGGCGTGCTCAAGCTACAAAGGGAGGTAGACCACTCGCACCTAAGACCCTCGCTCACTATGAGGGCTATATCTCAAGCGCACTTAAAGACCTGAGCACCAAACCGCTCCCGGATCTAACTACTTTGGCTATTGAGCGTTGGCGTAACCAAGATCTAAAGCGAGGCAAATACGCTTACACAACAAAGGTTTTCAAACACCTAAAACAGCTCCTTGCTTGGGCGGTTAAACGCCGGTGGATACTCTCTAACCCTTGCGAACTTATTGAAGGGGCTACAAGCTACAAACCGAGAGAGTCCCTAACCCCTAGCCTTGAGCAAGTTAGGTTAATGCTCGCTAATGCCGAGACCCCGGAATTTAAGTTGGAACTTGCCCTAATCGCTCTAGCGGGGTTACGCCCGGAGGAGATCTACGAACTTAGGCGCAAAGACATTAAGCGGGTCAAGAACCAAACCGGTGAGCAAGAGACCCAAATCACAATTACCCGAGCAGTTTCGTGGATCAAAGGACAAGCCCTAGTAGTCCCTCCAAAGAGCGACAAAGGGTTTAGACCTCTTGTTATTCAGGAAGATCTAGCGGGGCTTATTACTGCCCGCCTCAAGCGGATAGACCTAAGCCCGGAGGCTTTGCTTTTCCATGCCGGGGCTGACCCTCTCGAGCATAGAAGGGTTGCTAGTTACCGGAACGCTTGGGAACGCACAAGGGCGCAAGCGGGCTATACAGGGGCGTTTTACACGCTTAGGCGGTTTCATCTAACAGAGTGGAAACTTGCCGGGGCTACAGAGGCGGAGCTACTAGCCAGAGGCGGACATTCAGATATCTCTATTGCTATGCGTTACCAAACAACTACCGGGCGAGACTCCGAACTTAACGCCAACTTGCGGAAGGTTTTGTAATGAGTGCCAGAGACCGGAAATTTGTTAATGAGAATATTTGGCAACTCGACAAACTACAGGCTTATTACGGGGCAAAAGGTAAACCTATTCCCCCGAATGTTTTAAGGCTTAGGGAGCGTTATGAACAATGGTTTCCCGATTGGCGTTTGCCAACAGCTTTAGCTAGGTTTTGGCGGGAGCAGATTGTTAGCGGTTTAGATAAGCCTAATGTTCGAGACATCTACACTCGCTTGGTGGCTTTGGTTAATCTGATTGAGTTACTTGAATCCCGAGGGCTTGAAAGCACTCGTTCTTGGAATGAAACTAATGTTCTATCGGTCAAGCTTATGAATTATTCCCGAGACCTAGAACACCAATACAAAGTAAGTGCCACGATAACATTTTCCGAAATGACCCGGTTAGATGAGTGGGAGCGAGAGCAACCTAACTAGGGGTAACTTGTTATCCGCCATAATGTCTTATGGCTGATTAGTATTAAATTAACTACTCGTTCTTGGGTTTTGCGCTAAGTGTTTTGGGTTCTCGAGTAGCCACCCTGTAAGAACCAAGCTCCCGAGGTCTAATTTGGCGCACCTTGCGCCTTGATCTCGAGGACTAAACCTAATGAGTGAAACACAAACACCCCTGTTATCCATAACCAAGAGTGCCGAGCTTTTTGGCGTTCACCCGAATACGATCCGAAACAGGATTAAAGAGGGCAAGCTACCGGCGATTAGATCCGGGCGAAACATTATCCGAATAAAGCAAACAGACCTAGAGGCTTTGTTTACTCAATATCGGGGTGGTGAGTTCGGAATATGGACTCAAATCTAATGTCTACACTCTGCCTTTCGAGAGGGCGTGTGTAATGGCTTATTGGTTAGAGCACCGCTTTATTGACCACCTCCACGAATTAGACGGAGCTTTTGTTAGCCCTATTACTAATGAGCTAATGACTCTTACAGATCTTCAAAGGGGACTAGCACTCGCAACCTTGCTTAGTTTGCCCGGAGATAAGCAAGAGCTAAATCCGCTTAAGTTTGGTCATAATCAACAGCACCCGATTAGCCGAAGGTGGCTAGCCGAGAGGTGGGGCAAGCCGATATCGCAAGACACTTACGCTAATTGGGTTCGAGCTATGACTCAAGCCGGCGTATTTAGGTTCACCGGTGAAAAGGGGCGAAACTACCAGATTGAGGCGGGACTCGCTCTAGAGTGTGAACTTTATCAAGATCAAGGGCTATGTGATGTAAAGAGACACAACCCGCATTGGCATAAAACTACTCCGACAAAGCGGGACACCCCCTCGCTCAAACAGAGCACCCCCTCGCCCGAACCGATTAGAGAGCCGGCTCAACCCGAGGAGACTCCTCCAATTCACCTAGACACAAATAAAGCAAATAAATCTCAACAAGTAACTACAAATCAGAAAACCCTTGAAAGGGAAATTGAAATTGAGAAGACCCTGCCAGATAACTATTTAGCTTGGTTACGGATCAGAACAGAGAACCGGGGGCGAGACATACCAAGCCCAATGGATAAGGCAGAGGCAGATAGGTGCTACGAACTAACAGGCGTAGACCTCGAACCCGGAGGATCTTGGGAAAGCGGGATACACCCAAGCCCGCTAACCGGATCCAAACAGTTAACAAATAACTAAATACACACACTCGAGGGGGTCTAGGTTTCGGCTTAGATCCCCTCTTGCCACACCCCAAGCATATCTCTAGGTGGCTACATTCAAAGTTTTGAATTTGACACTAACCAGAGCGTAAGCCCCTAACGATCAAATAGAAAACACTCTCTAGGGATATCCCCCGGGTGTGAATCTAAATCGGTAAAGCGCTCGCCGAATAACCCCGAGTTGTGAACTGCTACTACTGCCACGCACAAACACCTCTATCTACTACGCAAGAGGGAATGTCTTGGGTGTGGGCGTGCTCTTTGTGTTTGCTCTCGCTCAAAGGCGTAGAGCGTTTTTTTGAAGTGCCTCAATTCATCGCCCGCAAGGACTCGAATTTTTATACAACAGCTCAAAAATTTGAAGACATCTAAACAGCCATATTCGCCCGCTAGAGGCGATTACACATACAGCAAGTAAAACCATTAACCGGACTTGCCGGCGAGCGCATATGAGGCGTTTATGACCTAGCTTGTTAGGACTTGTGAGTTACAAAACATAATCACTACAAGCTTGGCGGGGTGAGTGAAAATCTCAGGGGTTATTTGATCGAAGCCCGAGTGGGTAACCACTCACGCAATATCTCAAGTGAAAAATGCCCCTTGCAAATATCCATTACTAGGAAAATAAGCCAATTATTTGATAACTCATTGAGGGGGTAAAAGATTCTTTATCGGTAACCTATGGCGGCGATATCTTTCCGATTTACTATGTAAACATAGACACAATAAACAGCTCAAAATTAAGTCTCTAGATTCACTAATGGCACGCTAATGGCACATACAGCGCCGGCGAGCGCATTGCCCTTAGAAAATACAAGGGGTCTAGCCCGATAAGGCATCTGACTACGGATCAGAAGGTTGGGGGTTCGAGTCCCTCCAAGCGCACGAAACCCGGTTTCTTCTCACGAGAGCCGGGTTTTTACTTTCCTCGAGACATCCCAAGTAGTTATTCAAGGCATTAGGATTTGATGTCTGGCTCCAATTGAGATGAATGGTTTTCTCGCGACGCATTTTTCAGACGCACAAAAATGATGGAAGTTGCTTTACTGTTTCATGTTTCTTGTTTGCCAATCAAATGAAACCACCTATTTAGGTCAAGTAAAGTCTGAATGACTACCTGAAACGCGCAAACTTAAGTAAATTAGAATTTTTGCAATGATATGAAACAGAAAAAAACAACCGTCACATTAGAAGACGTTGCCGCAGCCACGGGTTACTCACGCGCCCTCATATCTATCGTTATGCGCAATGCTCCCGGTGCAACTGAA
>Ga0228703_1000273_pt1 | contig 40710 bp, 31 predicted proteins | sample McNCre217_Aug_MG_3_FD_178020 | JGI IMG/M metagenome (GOLD analysis project Ga0228703, IMG submission 178020) | Freshwater microbial communities from McNutts Creek, Athens, Georgia, United States - 29-17_Aug_MG | ecosystem: Environmental > Aquatic > Freshwater > Creek | place: USA: Georgia...
ACGAGACGGTGTTCATTTTAACTCCCGTTTTGTCTGAGCAACAGACAAAGGACGCCGTTGAAAAATTCAAAAAATTATTGGTAGATAATGGTGCTCAAATCGTTCATGACGATGCTTGGGGCTTACGTAAGTTGGCTTACCCAATCCAGAACAAGCACACAGGATTCTATCAAATCTTTGAATTTGCAGCGGATCCTCAACTAATCGCGAAATTAGAGCTTGAGTACAAGCGTGATGAGCGTGTTATTCGTTTCTTAACTACTGCGCTTGATAAGCACGCGGTATTGTACAATGAGAAAAAGAGAAAAGGTTTAGTAGGTAGAAAACCAGAAAAAACAGAAGCATAATATGACACTAGTTAACGAACCAGTAGATAAAAATAGTAATCGCAAGAAATATTGCCGTTTTAAGAAAGCGGGCATTCAGTACATTGATTACAAAAACCCAGACTATTTATTGAAGTTGGTAAATGAGCAAGGTAAAATTTTACCTCGTCGTATTACAGGAACTTCATTGAAATTCCAACGTAGAGTGGCTCAAGCGATCAAACGCTCACGTCATTTAGCCTTGATGCCGTATGTGGCGGATGGTTTAAAATAAACTGGGGATAACCTGATAAACATTTGATTGTAAAATAAGATGGAAATTATATTAAAAACGGATATTGCTGGATTAGGATATAAGAACGATGTGGTAGCGGTGAAAGCTGGTTACGGTCGTAATTACTTAATTCCACAAGGGTTTGCTGTGATGGCAACTCCATCCAATCGTAAAGTATTAGCTGAGAACATTAAGCAAGCGGCGCACAAAGTGGAGAAAATCCGTCAAGATGCGTTTGATTTAGCTGCTGCAATTGGCGAAATGAGTTTGACTATTGCTGCAAAAGCAGGAGATAGTGGTAAAATCTTTGGTCGTGTGACGAGCTTACAGGTTTCTGAGATGTTAAAGGAAAAAGGATTCGATGTAGATCGCAAGAAAATTTCTTTTGATTCAGAGGTTAAAACGACAGGCGATTACACGGCGACTTTGGATTTACACAAAGACGTAAAACATAAAATTGCTTTCTCTGTAGTAGGTGAGTAATTAGATTGCGCTTAATAAGTATTGAAGTCGTATTGGTGAACCAATACGACTTTTTTTGTATTTTCGTTTTCTGATAAATTTTGCGACATGAAATTTTGGGTTTTGGGTGTTTTATTTCTTTTAACGCATTGGGCGGTAGCTCAAACCAAAATTCTTTTTCCCTATGAACGCCAAGTTTTCCAACGAAATCAAACCAATGAGGCAACGATTTCAATACTTGGTAACTGTTCTGTTGATGCAAACCGTGTTCAGGCTAAACTTGAAGTTGTTAAAGCGGGCCAAGGTGAAACCACTGCTTGGATAGACATCAATCCTCGGCCAGCTGGCGGATTGTTTAATGGCAAGATTCAAGCAAAAGGCGGCTGGTATAAATTGAAAATTCGTGTTTTTAAAGGTCAAACCTTATTAGATTCTGCACAGGTTGCTCGCGTGGGGATTGGTGAAAACTACCTGATTGCTGGTCAGTCGAATTCCCAAGGTACCATTCGTCAATCGAATGAAAAAGGTGCTACGGATGACCGAGTTATTGCGGCTAATTTTTATTCCAAGGATTTGGAATCCAATAAAGGAGGGAATTATCGTTACCTAGGGGAACAGAATTTAGATTTCCCCATGGATCAGTTTGTTCAGATGGATAGTTTATCTACGATTGGTCCCATTGGTTTATCACCTTATTATTGGGCTGCCTTAGGGGATAGTTTAGTTAAAACCTATCAAGTTCCGGTTTGCTTTATTAATACGGGCTGGACGGCGACATCCATTCGAAATTGGGTTGAGTCAGCAGAAGGATTGGCTTCAACGAATCCTTGGGCTTCCATATTTTCATATCCAAAGGGATTTCCTTACGAGAATTTAAAGCGGTCTTTACAAGTTTTTGGAAAGAATATGGGCTTCCGCGCCATACTTTGGCATCAGGGCGAAACGGATAGTAATTTCGATATGCCTAAGCTCGAATACCAGAATTACTTGAAAAAACTTATTCAGTATTCGCGTCGAGATGCTGGGTATAACATTCCTTGGCTTGTCTCGGAGGCGTCTTATTTCTCCGCACTAAAAAGTACTGGATGTACACCTGGTAAAATAAATGCCGACATCATTCAAGCGCAGCGTGATATATTGAAGTTGGACGACCTGCCATCTGTATTTGCCGGTCCAAGTACCGATGATGTTGAAATTCCGCGTAAAAGCGATGATATTTCACTTTGTGTGCATTTTACGAAAGAGGCCTATGGGGAACTTGCTCAGCGATGGCTAAACAAAATCAAAGTTTTAGTCGATAACAAGGTAGCGAAGCCACTTTTAGCCGACAACCTTCCGCTTATTTCTGCCGCTTGTTTGGCGGATACGTCAAAAATAGGAGTTGCTCAATTAATTGCCTTGCCGGGTAGAAATGTGGATTGGGTTGATGTGAATGGATCCGTCATCGCATCGGCAAGTAAGAGTCAAAGCCTAACAGCGGGGAAATATCAACTCGCAATCTCCGATTCTTTGGGTCAAAAACAATTGACTCCTTATTTTAATTTAAGTCAAGTGGCCAAACCTGCTGCCCCAACCATATCAACTTCGGGATCTTTGCAGTTTTGTCAAGGCCAACAAGTCACATTGGAGGCGAAGTCGAGTGAAAAGAATTTCATTTGGACTTCTGGGGAAAGTACTTCGACAATCACCGTGTCTAACTCTGGAATTTATCGAGTTCAGGCCAAAGACGAGTTGAATTGTTTGTCAAATTTCTCCACGAGCGTAACGACACGCATGTATTCAAATCCCAATAGCCCTTCGATTAGTCAAATAAGCCCTTATTTCTTAAATGGCGGTGTTAAATTGACGGATATTGAATTTAATTGGTCGGTAAATAATGGGCCTGTTTTACCCGATAAAGGAGTGAATTTACGGGTCAACCAGTCTGGCGTCTATAAAGTATTTGCTTCCAAGCAATACATTGATGGGCCCAAGTGTATATCTAACGCGGTTGAGTTAACTTATGCGCTACCCAGTGATGGTGGTATTACGGTTTACCCGAACCCTGCGACAACTTCCGTGGTAATTCAATCGAAGGCGAATTTAGCTGGGGCTAAGTTTGAATTATATTCCATTGACGGCCGAATGATTCTGGATGGCACAATCAATGAAGATGGCGCATTTGGCCTCAAGACAGACGGGTATGCAGCCGGTGTCTATAAATTGTTAATTAAACCACGGTCAAATGAAATTCTTCAAAAGACCATTGTGATTGGTCAATAAAAAAAGCCATCCGTATGAAAACGGATGGCTTTTTACTAAGCTACTAGCTCGATTAGGCTAAGGCTGCTTTTAAGTTAGTATCCAAAGCTTCCAAGAACTCCTCTGTATACAAGTAGTGCTCGCCATGATTCACTTTGTTTCCGTGAATACATACTGCAAGGTCTTTCGTCATTTTACCTGACTCAACCGTTTGAACACAAACCTTCTCAAGCGTTTGGCAGAAGTTAACTAAAGCTGCGTTGTTATCTAATTTACCGCGGAACTCCAAGCCACGTGTCCATGCAAAGATCGATGCAATTGGATTCGTAGAAGTTGGCTTTCCTGCTTGGTGATCACGGTAGTGACGAGTCACCGTTCCGTGTGCCGCTTCTGCTTCCATTACTTTTCCATCGGGTGTGATTAACACAGATGTCATCAAACCTAATGAACCGAAACCTTGTGCAACCGTATCTGATTGAACGTCTCCGTCATAGTTTTTACATGCCCAAACGAAATTACCATTCCACTTCAAAGCTGAAGCCACCATGTCATCAATTAAACGGTGCTCGTAAACGATGCCCGCTGCATCAAACTTAGCCTTATAATCATTTTGGTAGATTTCCTCAAAGATATCCTTGAAACGACCATCGTATTTTTTCAAGATCGTATTCTTCGTAGACAAATATAATGGCCATCCTTTGCTCAACGCCATGTTAAAGCATGAGTGAGCAAATCCTTTGATCGACTCATCCGTATTGTACATCGTCATCGCAACGCCGTCCCCTTTGAAGTTATATACCTCAAATGTTTGTGCCTCGCCACCATCTTCTGGTTGGAATGTAACCGTTAATTTTCCTTTTCCTTTTGTAACGAAATCCGTTGCTCTGTATTGATCACCGAATGCGTGACGACCAATCATGATAGGAGCTGTCCAGTTAGGTACTAAACGGGGAACGTTTGCGCAAACGATCGGCTCACGGAATACCGTACCATCCAAGATGTTACGAATGGTTCCGTTTGGTGATTTCCACATTTGCTTCAAATCGAATTCTTTTACACGTGCCTCATCCGGTGTGATTGTTGCACACTTGATACCCACACCGTATTTTTTGATTGCTTCTGCAGCCTCGATCGTCACTTGGTCATTGGTCTCATCACGATATTCCACACCTAAGTCGTAGTATTTGATATCAACATCCACGTAAGGTAAGATCAACTTATCTTTGATAAATTTCCAAATGATGCGAGTCATTTCGTCTCCATCAAGCTCAACGACCGGATTGGCCACTTTAATTTTTTCCATTTTGATACAGATTGTTTATAAGCTTTCAAATCAACCAAGCTTAGGCTCGATTAATCTTGCAAAGGTAAATAAGGAATTCTTTTTTATTCATGATTTTGAGGTAAATTTGAAGGATTTACTGAATATTTTTTATGGAAACCGTTATTAAGATTGCCTGTCAGGATGAAAAAGGACTTGTGCACAAAATCACAGGCATTTTATTTGAAAAATTATTGAATGTTACGCGTACCAATGAATTCGTAGATGAGGCATTTAATCAGTTTTTTATGCGAGTTTCCTATGTGGGGAATTGTGATATCGACCAATTGAATGCCGAATTGAAAGCCGTTCTGCCGGTAGATGCAACGGTCGACATCATTCCTCCTGCAATCAAGCGTGTCGTACTTCTTGTCACCAAAGAACATCACTGCCTAGGCGACTTGCTCATTCGTTCGCAATTTCAAGATCTACCGTTTCAGATTGAAGCGGTTATCGGGAATCACTCGACCCTGGAAGGACTCTGTCAACAGTTCCATATTCCGTTTCACTTAATCAGTGCGGAAGGAGTGACACGCGAAGCGCATGAAGATTTGGTTCAGAAACAAATTGATGCCTATCAGCCCGACTACATCGTTTTGGCGAAATACATGCGGATTTTAACGCCCCATTTTTCCGCGAAGTATTTGGGCAAAATGATCAATATTCACCATTCGTTCTTGCCGGCGTTTATTGGGGCGAAGCCTTACCAACAAGCCTTTGACCGGGGTGTAAAAATCATCGGGGCTACTGCCCATTTTGTGACGGATGATTTGGATGAGGGTCCCATCATTTGCCAAGACGTTGTTGCGGTTAATCATACCTTCTCGGCCAAAGAAATGGCAAAAGCGGGGAAAGATGTTGAGAAAATTGTACTTGCCAATGCGCTGAAAATGGTCTTTGAGGATCGCGTATTTTTGCATCAGAATAAGACCATCATTTTTGAATAAGAATTTGCGCCAAAATGCGTAAATTGCATTCCTTTTTTATAGCACTATGTTTGAAAATCTAAGTTCCAAGTTAAGTACCGCGATGCGTACCCTCAAAGGAAACGGACGCATCACCGATGTGAACGTTGCCGCCACCGTCAAAGAAATTCGACGGGCTTTGATGGATGCCGACGTAAACTATAAGGTTGCCAAGGAAATCACCGATCGCATCAAGGATCAGGCCATGGGCCAGAAAATCTTGATCGCTGTTGAGCCAGGCCAACTCCTCGTGAAGATTGTTCAAGAGGAATTAACCCAATTAATGGGTGGAACCAAACAAGATATCAACCTAAAAGGAGACCCTGCTGTTGTGTTAATCGCAGGTTTACAGGGTTCGGGTAAGACAACCTTCTCAGGGAAGTTGGCCCAGCACATTAAAAAAGGAGGACGCAACGTCCTATTGGTTGCCTGCGACATCTATCGCCCGGCAGCGATTGACCAATTGAAAGTATTGGGCGAGCAAGTAGACGTCGAAGTTTACGCTGAACCCGAAAATAAAGATGCGGTTTCAATCGCTCAAAATGCACTTTCTTATGCGCGCAAAATGGGTAAGAAAGTTGTTATCGTCGATACTGCGGGCCGTTTAGCGGTCGATGAGGCGATGATGAACGAGATTGCAGCGGTCAAAGATGCCATTCGCCCAACAGAGATTTTATTCGTGGTGGATTCCATGACGGGTCAAGATGCGGTAAATACAGCAAAGACCTTTAATGATCGGTTAAACTTTGATGGTGTTGTCTTAACGAAGTTGGACGGTGACTCTCGTGGTGGTGCTGCCTTATCGATTCGTCAGGTAGTTGATAAGCCGATTAAGTTTATCTCGACAGGGGAGAAGATGGAGGCGCTGGATTTGTTCTATCCGGATCGTATGGCCAACCGGATTTTGGGGATGGGAGACGTGCTATCCTTGGTGGAGCGTGCCCAACAAGCCTTTGATGAGGAAGAGGCGGCGCGTTTAAATAAGAAGATTCGTCAGAACAATTTCTCGTTTGAAGATTTCTATGCGCAATTACAGCAAATCAAGAAAATGGGAAATATCAAGGATTTGATGGGTATGGTTCCAGGCATGGGACAAGCCGTAAAGGATGTCGATATTTCGAATGATTCCTTTAAGCCAATTGAGGCGATCATCCAATCGATGACTTTGAAGGAACGTCAAAATCCAGATATCTTAAACCCGACTCGCAAGAATCGTATTGCGGCAGGTTCAGGAACTTCGATTCAGCAGGTTAATGGCTTATTGAAACAGTTCGAAGACATGCGTAAAATGATGCGTATGATGAACAAAGTACAAGACGGTAAAATGAAAATGCCGAACATGGGTAACATGTTCAAACGATAAAATTTGGCAAAGCCTTGATTCTATTTACGAATCAAGGCTCCCAATTCCTTCTCAAAGCGCGTGATCAATCGATCCATCGTCGCATCAATTACTTTATCAGTGAGTGTTTGTGTTTCATCCTGTAAGATGAAGGATACCGAATATGCTTTCTTGCCTTCGCCGAGATTCTTTCCTACATACACATCAAACACAGATACGTTTTTCAAGAGGTTTTTCTCTGTTTGTTCCGCGACACGCTGAATGGCTTGCAAGCTAACACCTTGGTCAATAACTAAAGATAGATCACGGCGTACTTCTGGGAACTTCGAGATCTCCTGATAGACAAAATTTCCTTTCTCCTGTTTCACCCAGAAATCCCAATCGAAGTCGGCCATAAATACCTCCTGCTTCACATCGAATTTCTGAGCCAATTTCGGATGAACCAAGCCCAAAGAAACACAAGCCTTTTTGTTTACCATGATCGTTAATCCGTAGGCAAAAACATTGGATTGCTCGATCACGCTAGTGTCAAATTGCGATACGCCTAATTGTTTCATGGTCGCGATTACTTGCGAATATAATTGATGCAACTGACTCTTTTGTGGAGCATGTGACCAGGTTTCTCCCTCTGAGAGACCCGTCATGTAAAGTGCTAAATGACGCTTTTCGATGAACTTTTCGCCTTTTTTATGATAGGTCTTTCCGAATTCGAAAAGTTTCAAGTCTTTTTGGCGGCGGTTAATGTTGTGTGCAAGAACTTCCAAACCATGGAACACCAAATGTTGGCGCATCACACCCAAATCCTCCGATAATCGATTGAGAATTTCGACCGTATCGAAGCTTAAATCCTTGGCGATTAAGCCATGGTATTCACCTTTCGTTAAAGAGTTGCTGATGATTTCCTGGAATCCACGTGCGGCTAGGCTTTGGCTCAGGCTTAACTGAACCTTTTCTTTGTCTAAAGCAGGGAATTCAGAAATGAATTTAGCGCTTAAGTTCTCCGACAAAGGAATATTATCTAATCCATGGATACGTAAGATTTCCTCGATGATATCTGCTTCGCGCGTTACATCCACGCGATAGGCAGGAGCGATGGCTAAAAATCCTTCGTTCGTTTTATTCTTTAATTCAAAATCCAAAGCGATTAAGATCTCTTGGATTCGCTCCGCGCCGATTTCGATACCGATGAGTTTCTTTACGCGCTCAAATGTCATCGGTATTTCAGCTAAAACAGGTTTTTCGGGGTAAACATCGACCAATTCGGAACTGATCGTGCCGCCCGCAATTTCTTGAATTAATAATGCTGCATATTGAATGGCAAAGGCTTTCGCCTCGATGTCGGTTCCACGCTCAAAACGGAAGGACGCATCTGTTTTTAAGCTGTGAATTTGGGCAGCTTTCCGAATACGCTCTGGTTTGAAATAAGCAACTTCGAGATAAATTCTGGTTGTTGAATCTTGAATGGATGAATCCGCTCCGCCCATCACACCAGCTAAACCAATCGGTCCTTCCGCATCACAAATCATGATTTCCTCGCCGGATAATTTGCGCTCTGTTCCATCCAAGGTAACGAAAAGGCTATCTGCTTTCGCTTGTTCCACGATTAATTTTCCGCCACGTAATTGATGCCAATCATAGGCATGCATCGGTTGGCCCAATCCATGACAGATGTAATTTGTCACGTCGACAATGTTATTGATGGGACGCAAGCCAATGGCTGAAAGACGTTCTTGCAACCAGGTAGGTGAAGGAGCTACTTTGACCCCGTCGATGCTTAACCCACAAAAACGACCACATCCAGTGTCTTTAATTTGTACATCGATCGGGAATGCATTGTTTGCTACCTTAAATGCGGAGATATCGGGTAAAGTAACTTCGATGCCACTCACTGCTTTGATGTCACGCGCTACGCCCCAGTGCGAAGCGGCATCGGCCCGGTTGGGAGTCAAACCAATTTCTAATACTAAATCTGAATCAATCTGAAAATAGTGGGCTGCCGGTGTTCCATTAGGTAATTGAGTGTCTAATACCAAAATGCCGTCATGCGAGGTGCCGATTCCGATTTCATCTTCTGCGCAAATCATGCCTTCAGAAGGTTGGCCATAAACCTTACGTTTTTCTATCGTGAAAAGCGCTTTTCCATTCGCATCGTATAGCGTTGTGCCTGGCGTTGCAACGATTACTTTTTGACCAGCCGCGACATTGGCTGCCCCACAGACGATGGTTAATATTTCTTCTAACCCAGCATCTACCGTTGTCAGGCTTAAGGTCTTTTCTTTGACTTGAAATTTTTCACAAGTAAGTACTTCACCCACGACGAATCCACGTAAACCTCCCGGAATTTTTTCGTGAGATTCTACGCCTTCTACTTCTAATCCCGTGTTTGTCAACAAAACATCGAGTTCCTCGGCACTGCCTTGTTGGGGCAAACGAGCCAAATCGATAAAATCACGTAACCAATTAATTGAAATCTTCATGTTGCTGAATTAGCGGGATAACTTCATTTTATAATCCACAGAAACCTTCCCGCGGGTAATGTCACTTAATTTATTTTTGATCATACGTTTCTTTACCACATTGAGGTGGTCGGTAAATAAAATACCTTCGATATGATCATATTCATGTTGGATAATACGCGCCGCGAATCCTTCGAATACATCAGTGCGCTCTTCGCCATGCTCTGTCCAATAGTGAATTTTCACGTATTCTGGTCGGAAAACCTCCCCCCGAATTCCTGGGATGGAAAGACATCCTTCCTCGAATCCCCATTCTTCACCGGTTTCATCTAAGATTGTTGCGTTTACAAAAACCTTTTTGAAATCAATGAGAGATGGGTCTATATCATCGTCTTCTTCACCCTCATTCATGGGTCTGCCATCGACCACAAACAGCCGAATGTCCATACCGATTTGGGGTGCGGCTAGTCCGACGCCACTGGCGGCATACATCGTTTCGAACATGTCTTCTGCAAGTTTCACTACGTCTAGACTTTTGAAGTCTAGGGGTTTTGCCACTTTTCGAAGAACGGGGTCACCGTATGGAATGATGGGGTATATCATGATATTAATAAATCAAACGGCAAATTTAACGAAAAAACGGGAAAGTGCGGAATTTTTAACAGGCTTTGGACTCCTTCCGTTTCCTTATTTTTTTGTAATTTGCGAAGATTATAGAACCTAAGTTGATTTTTAAAGTTTATAAAATATGAATCGTAACTTTTTTAAAGCACATCCATGGCACGGAATTCAGATTGGAGACCAGATGCCTGAACAAGTAACCGCTTTTATTGAAATCGTTCCTACGGATACGGTAAAATATGAAATTGATAAACAAACGGGATATTTGAAGATCGATCGTCCTCAAAAATTCTCGAACATCGTCCCAGCTTTATATGGCTTTTTGCCGCAAACGTACTGTGCAGATGGAATCGCTGAGTTGGCACGAAAATATTCTGGAAAGGATATTATGCAAGGGGATGGTGATCCCTTGGATATTTTAGTGCTTTCTGAGCGTGCAATTACCCATGGAGATATTTTATGTCAGGCGATTCCGATTGGTGGAATTCGTATGATTGATAAGGGAGAGGCGGATGATAAGATTATTGCCGTGTTAAAAGATGATCCGATTTATGGCAAATGGCGTGATATTTCGGATGCTCCGAAAGATATTGTTCAGCGTTTGCGTCACTATTTTTGGACCTATAAAATGTTGCCGGGTGAGACGACTTCGCCGGCTGTTGATATTGATGATGTATACGGTCGTGAGATTGCTCATGAGGTGATTCGTCAGTCGCGCGAGGATTATCGGAAAAATTTCGGATAGCCCTTTTGACCGTTGGTCACATTTGCTTGCCTATTTAAATGAAAGGATTCGATATTCGAATCAACTTAAATGATTACTATGTGGCAATTTGTTAAATATTCGTTGGCAACCCTCGTGGGGATTTGCTTGTTCTTTGTCTTCGCTTTGCTCATGCTGGCGGGCGTTGGCGCTGCTATGGGTGATTCAAACGCTGAGTTTGAGGTCAAAGAGGAATCTATTCTTCATTTGGATTTGAACAGACCTATCGTGGAGAATGCCTCGACGGACGAAAATCCATTGGCTGATCTGCCCAATCCTTTCTTTTCCAGTACGGAAAATTTAGGCTTGATTCAGGTTTTGTCTGCTTTGGAGCGTGCACGAGTGGATTCCAAGATTAAAGGAATCTACTTAAATGTGAGTTTTCCGGTGGCAGGTTATGCCAAATTAACCGAGATTCGAAATGCCTTGACGAAGTTCAAAAAGTCAGGGAAGTTCATATATGCTTATTCGAATTCCTATTCAGAAAAGGCATATTACATCGCTTCGGTTGCGGATGTCGTATACTTAAACCCGGCGGGCTTGTTGGACTTCAATGGGGTGAGTGTGCAATACATGTTTTTCAAGAAAGCCTTTGATAAGCTTGAAATCGAACCTTTGGTTTTCCGCGTGGGTCAGTATAAATCTGCCGTGGAACCCTTCATTCGCGAGGACATGAGTCCAGAGAATAAGATGCAAACGCTATCCTTTATTCAGTCGGTCAACAAAGAAGTCTTCCAAAAAATCTCCGAAAGCCGTGGGATTTCGGCTGGAAAATTAAATACGATTGCCGATAGTTTACAGGCCTTTGATCCCAAGAATGCCGAACGTTTAGGGATGGTTAAGTTGGGATATTTTGATGAGCTCGAGGCAAAGTTGAAATCCTTGACGAAGAAAAAGAATGACGAGGAATTGAATTTAGTCAAGTTGGCCGATTACCTACATGCAAAAAATCCAATCCCGACCGTTGAAGGAAATGCCAAGATTGCGGTTTTAGTAGCCGAAGGAGAAATTGTGGGAACGAAAGGTGGCGATGGAAGTATCGGTTCGGATGATTTTGTGAAGGAATTACGAAAGTTGCGTGATAATAAATCGGTGAAGGCCATTGTCCTACGCATCGACTCGCCAGGTGGGTCATCTTTGGCGTCAGATATCATGTGGCGCGAGATCGAATTAGCCAAAAAAGTGAAGCCCATTATTACCTCCATGTCTGATTATGCGGCATCGGGTGGCTATTACATGGCGATGGGTACGGATGTGATTGTAGCGCAGCCGACGACCATTACGGGGTCCATTGGTATTTTTGCGCAATGGTTAAACTTCGACAATTTCTTCAAAAATAAATTAGGGATTACGCAAGACCATGTGAATACGCATGCGCACTCCAATTTCATGTCTTCGCCGAGTGCATTGACTGATTTTGAGAAAAATGTGGTTCAGAATATGGTGAATCAAGGATATTTGAGTTTTACTTCCAAGGCTGCGAAGGGTCGGAAAATGTCATTGGAAAAGTTGCAATCCTTGGCGGGTGGTCGTGTTTGGACAGGCGTACAAGCGAAGCAAATTGGTTTAGTGGATGAGTTGGGAGGATTAGATCGAGCCATTGAAATTGCAGCGGATCGTGCGAAACTGACACCTTTGAGTTATAAGGTTGCCGTGTATCCAAAGGCTAAATCGTTTTTCGACGAATTAGTATCGAGTGCTTTTTCAGAAAGTTCGATGGAGTCACGCTTTGTACAGAAAAATATGCCGTGGACAAAATCGATCTGGGAATTAGATCGGATGAAGAAACGGGAAGGGTTTTTGGCTTTAATGCCATTTATGATGGAATTGGAATAGTAAATACGAATATGGAAATTAGAAATAATTGGACACGCGAAGAGGTTGAGCAGATTTTCAACCAACCTTTTTTGGATTTAGTTTATCAAGCGGCAACGGTGCATCGTGCTTATCATGACCCGAATGAGGTGCAAATCAGTACCTTATTGTCGATCAAAACAGGAGGCTGTCCAGAGGATTGTTCCTATTGCTCACAAGCCGCGCGTTATCATACCAATGTGAAAGTGCAAAAGTTGTTGCCTTACGAGGAAGTCATTCAAGCGGCTGTTCGCGCTAAGGATAATGGAAGTTCTCGATTCTGTATGGGTGCTGCGTGGCGTGAGGTACGCGACAACAAAGATTTTGATCGCGTTTTGGATATGGTGAAGGGAGTTAATTCCTTAGGCATGGAAGTTTGCTGTACGCTAGGTATGTTGTCGGAGGAACAAGCACAGAAGTTGAAGGACGCGGGTTTGTATGCTTACAACCACAATATCGATACGAGTGAGGAATATTACGACGACGTCATTTCTACGCGTACCTACGATGATCGTTTAGAGACCCTTGGTAATGTACGAAAAGCGAAATTGTCTGTTTGTTCGGGTGGTATCATCGGAATGGGAGAGAGTACGGCGGATCGTATCGGGATGTTATTGACATTGGCGAACTTGCCGGAGCATCCAGGTTCCGTTCCTGTAAACAATTTGGTGCCTGTAGAAGGGACTCCTTTTGAAAACCAAAAGACTGCATCGGTTTGGGATTTGGTTCGAGTGATTGCTACCGCAAGAATCATGATGCCTAAGTCGGCCGTTCGTTTATCCGCAGGCCGACTCGAGTTAAACTACGAGGGTCAGGCGTTCTGTTTCATGGCGGGTGCTAATTCGATTTTCTCGGGGGATGTGTTGTTAACCACACCGAACCCAGATGCGAAGTCGGATAAAGAGTTATTCCAAATATTAAACATCAAGCCGAAGGAAGCCTTCAAGGATGAAAAGAAATCTGGGATTGAATTCAACCAAATTCCAAGTGCTCAAGGCCTGGAACATAAGCACTAAAACTGAAGCGCTATTCCGAAAGGGGTAGCGCTTTTTTCATGCGGTAATGCTGAATTTCGCCGAACAGCAAATAAGATTCCTGCTCAATTTCATAGCCTAAACGTTGGTAAAAGGGCACGGCATTTTCGCGGGCCTCTAGAACGATTTCATTCCACCCCAATTTGGCTGCTTGTCCTTCGAGTTCAAGCATGATTGCCTTACCGACCCCTTTCCCTTGTTGGTCCGTGGCCACCGCCACACAGCGTACTTGCGCTTGCTTAGGAGCTGATTCGTGCATACGTGCAACACCAATGGCCTGGTCTCCATCCATTGCCATGATATGAATGGCAGAGGGCTCATCGCCTAGTACCTCGGAACCTAAGGGTTGATTCCAGGGTTCACGCAATACGGTGTAGCGCAAGGCATAATAGGCCTTCCAGTGTGCGTCTGTATGTGGGGTAATGAGTTCCATAAAAAGTAAACGCTGCCAGGGTCATGACCCTGGCAGCGTTAGCAAAAATAGTTTTTAATCTCGAAAAAATAAGTACTGGGTCAAAAATTATCAAGTACCTTATTTGGCAAAATTCACGGCACGCATTTCACGAATAACCGTTACTTTGATTTGGCCAGGATATTGCATTTCTTTCTCGATTTTTTGCGAGATATCAAACGATAGCTTCGATGCTTTATCATCGCTTACGTGCTCAGAATCTACTAAGATACGTAGCTCACGACCCGCTTGAATTGCATAACATTTTTGTACCCCTTGGAACGATGTGGCTAAATCTTCCAGGTCGCGTAAACGCTTCATGTAAGATTCCATCATTTCCCGACGGGCTCCTGGGCGTGATCCTGAAATTGCATCACATACCTGAATGATCGGAGAAATCATCGATGTCATTTCACACTCATCGTGGTGAGCTCCAATCGCGTTACATACTTCCGGATGCTCCTTGTATTTCTGTGCGAGCTCCATTCCCAACAATGCGTGAGGTAGTTCTGGCTCTTCGTGCCAAACCTTACCAATATCGTGTAGTAAACCGGCACGTTTGGCCAACTTCGCATTAAGTCCTAATTCAGCAGCCATAGTTGCACACAATTTAGCTACTTCACGGGAGTGTTGTAATAAGTTTTGGCCATAAGATGAACGGAAACGCATACGTCCCACCATCTTAATCAATTCAGGATGTAAACCGTGAATCCCTAAATCGATGACCGTCTTTTCGCCAATCTCAATGATTTCATCATCGATGTTCTTTTTGGTTTTATTAACGACCTCCTCGATACGTGCAGGGTGGATACGGCCATCTTGTACCAAACGGTGCAAGGATAGGCGGGCAATTTCCCGACGAACCGGATCGAAACCGGAGATGATAATAGCTTCTGGGGTATCATCTACGATAAACTCAACACCCGTAGCTGCTTCCAGTGCGCGGATGTTACGTCCTTCCCGACCAATGATTTTACCCTTGATGTCATCTGACTCAATATTGAAAACAGATACACAGTTCTCAATCGCATTTTCCGCTGCGGTCCGTTGGATCGTCTCGATAACGACCTTCTTCGCCTCTTTGGTCGCCGTTAATTTCGCTTCTTCAATGGCTTGTTTCACCAATGAGCTCGCCTTACTTTCTGCCTCAGCCTTAAGCGCATCGATCAATTGCTGACGAGCCTCATCGGCAGATAAGTTCGCAATTTTCTCTAATTGATTGATTTGATTGGCCAACATCGCCTCGGCCTCTTCGCGCTTCTTCTCCACGTCCTCCATCTTCTTGCGATAGTTTTCTTCCTTGGATTGAAGGCTCTGCTTTTGAGCGTTTAGGTCTTGCTCGGCCTGCTTTTGTTGTTCTTGTTGTTGCGCCAATGTACGCTCTTTCTCGCGTAACTTTTGCTCATTCTCCAATAGAATGCCTTTCTTCGCTTGAGTCTCCTCCTCGAATTCCCCACGCAAACGTAAGAAATTTTCTTTGGCCTCCAGCATGCGATCTTTTTTCAAGTTCTCTGCTGCGAATTCCGCATTTTTTAGGATTTCAGCGGCTTTGCGCTGTGCTTCTTCTTCGTAATTTTTGTTTGATTTGGAGGAAAATGTCTTTCCCACAAATAATCCGCCCGCTGCTGCGATGATGGATAAAATAATGGATATCGTAATGGTCATTATATGTTAGTTTATGAACATCGGCGACCTAAACGACTGAAATAAAAAGGGGGATTATAGTTTGAAATCTTCTACGAGCGATAATAATTGCTCGTTTTCCGATTGAACATTGTTATTTAATGATCGTGTCTCCGTCTCGAATTTCAATCCACACATAGCCAAATCCAATGCCACCAGGGCCATAATCTTACTTGGGTCTGAACTATTTGTCTCTTTCTCGTAAAATTTTACAAGTCGGTTAACCAAATTTGCCGCTTTCCGCACACAAGACTCTTCCTCTTCACTAACCTTTAGCGCGACATTTTGAATGCCCAAAAGGAGGTTACAAGGTAGTTTAGTACTCATGGTTTGCGTAATTGCTCAATACAATGATCTATACTTACTATATATTCGTCTAACTTTTTCTTCAGTTCAGCTTTTGCTGCCTCTGTATCTTCTGTATTAACTACAAGTTTACCAATTTTATCTGATTTTTTAAAGCTTTTCTCCAATTCTTTTATCTGGCTTAAAGCTGTTTGTAGTTCGCTCGATTGCTCATTATATTTCCGTTGGAGCTCCGTATTTTCCCGTTCTAACTCCGCGATTTTCCCGTCATTTTCTTGCAAACGCGCTAGCATCAAACTTATTTTTAGTTTGAGCTGTAGATATTGCGTTTTCAATTCTTGCTTCATGCGAGACTATTCGATTAATTTAGGTTTACCTGTTTTCCAAGAAAATTCACGGCCTAAAACAAAGGCCAATAAACCGATTACGGCTACATTTTGTGCCAGGAATTCGGGTAGCACTTGTATGTCACTTAAGGTATTTGCTCCATAAATTAGGATGCTTCCCAACAAGATATAAAATAAATCACTTTTCCAGCGATAGGGTGTAGGGGAATATTTTTGCCCACCCAAATAACAAAGCGTCGCCATCACAATGCTTGATGCTAAAAACGAATAAGCGCAGGCCATATAGCCATAGCTTGGGATAAATAAAATGTTACCTACTAACGTTACTGCTAAACCGATTAACGTGATGAGTGTGCCAAAATAGGTCTTATTTGTTTGTTTAAACCAAACCGATTGGGTGTAGTATATTCCCAAGAACAAATTAGCTAGCAATAAAATCGGTACGATACCCATGCCTTCCCAGTAGACCGCCCGACGAAGAAATAAGGTCTTAATCCAGAACAAATTACACGAAACCCCAACCCAAAGAAAGGTACAAACAATCACAAACCAATGTGTGATAAGCGCCAGGTTTTCTTTGCTGTTTTCGGCTGTTTTCTTGCCTAAAAAGAAAGGCTCGGCCGAATACTTAAATGCCTGAATCGCTAAACTCATAAAGACGGAAAGTTTATAGCAATTGCCATAAATTCCTAGCGCATCTTGGGAAGTCTTGCCCTGGTAAAAGCCTTCCGGTAAGTAAGATTCCAACAACAATCGATCAAACATCAAATTGAACATAGCCGCCAAGCTCATGAACATGATTGGATAGGCATAAATCCAAAGGGACTTAAATTCCACCCAATCCCAACGCCAACGATATGCTTTGAATTCAGCTGAAAGCCAATAGAATAAACTCGCGTTCGCAATTAAGTTGGCCAAAAAGATATACCCCGCCCCAATTCCCGGTTGGTATAATTCCCGGAAAAAGCGCGGCACATCGAGCTGAATTTCCCCTTCGGCTAAGGGCTTTAAGAGCATGAGGAAAAACAAGTTCAGGCCTACATTCACTAGGATAGAAACAATTTTTGCCTTGACAAATGTTCGGATTTTATTCTCCAAACGTAGTCTAGCGAATGGGATTGCCGTAATCGCATCGATGGCTAAAATGAGTGCCAACCAATTTAAGAATATTCCCTTTCCCGGGTAGCCCAATTGGACCATAATCGGATCCGCAAATAAGAATAAAAACAGCGTAAAGCAGCCTGAAGTGACAATGATTGCCGTCAGGATGATATTGTAGTACTTTTCCGGGGCTTCTTTGGCGAATCGGAAATAGGCCGTTTCCATGCCGTAGGTGTAAATAATGTTTGCGATGGCTACGTAGCCATAAAGCTTCACATTGACTCCTAGTTCCGCCGGAAGAAATGCCCAAGTATGGACGAATACCAATAAAAAATTAAGGGATCTTCCTAAGATGGTACTAAAGCCATAGGAAAGTGTTTCACCCGCTAATTTTTTCAGAATGGACATAGTTGTATATTTGCCAAAAATCAAAGTTACATAAATTGTTAGTCCCAATCAAAACCTCCGATTTTCGTAACGCAAAACCCTATTTGATGAAAAAATCACTCGCCATTCTTGGCTTTTTGTTGGCCTCCACATGCCTCGTTCAAGCACAATCCATTTCGTATTACCCTTTCAACTCCCAATTGGCGATTTCGACGAATCCGACAAACACAGCCTGGGCAGAAATGCGTATGCAAATGAATTCAGCGACGTCCGCTTTGACGTCTGAGTTTGGCCCGATGGTGACCGTTCATAAAACCAAGGATGCTTTATTCTATGTGGGGGGTGGTGTCAACGTGGGTTGGATGTCCAATGTGTTCAACCAATCATCGATTCTCAAGGGGTATTATGGAAGTGTAGGTGTTCGTGCGTTTCCATTTACGGCTGTTCCCCGACTTGGTTTAAACTTTGAAATAACGCCCTACACAGATTCCAAAGTGCAAACGGGTTTGTTGCGTGCGTGGTTAGGGGTGAACTATCACTTTGGCAAAAAGAAACTGAAATAATTACTCTTTTTGGTAGCCAATAGTCTGGTAGAATTGCTCGGAATACGAATCACTCAATGGGATATGATTTTCCCCAATCTTGACCTTTTGGTTTCGAATCGATTCGATTTTTTTCAGCGATACGATAAACGATTTATGTATACGCAGAAATTCATCCGAAGGTAATTTTTCGCTGATCAGTTTCATGGTCATCCGACAAACAATGGGGAATTTCTGATTCCGCAAATGGATTTTAATGTAATCCTTCAAGCCCTCAATGTATAAAATATCTTCAAACATGATTTTCATGAGGGAGTAGTCGGCATGAATAAAAATATAATCCGCCTTCACCTCCGGCTTATTCACATGGCCCAAAAGCGCTTGCTTGCTCTTGTAGAAATCCAAGGCCTTATGGCTCGCCTTGAGGAATCGCTCGAACGAAATCGGTTTCAAGACATAATCGATAACATCTAGATTAAATCCCTCCAAAGCGTATTGTTGGTAAGCTGTCACAAAGATCACCATTGGTTTCTGCGTTAGCCCTTCCAAGAATTGGACACCCGTTAAGCCGGGCATTTGAATATCCAGAAAAATGAGGTCGACCGAGTTGTTTTGAAGGTATTCGATGGCTTCAAAGGCATTCCGACAACGTGCTTCCAATTTCAGAAAAGGGACTTTGGCAATGTTGTCCTCCACTAAATCCAAGGCCAAACTCTCATCGTCAATGGCGATGCATTTTAAGATCGTGCTGGGCAGTTCTGAAAATTGTTCGTTTTCTTCCATCGGTTTAGCTGTGTGTGATCATTAAGTCGACTAAGTAGGTATTGTCTTTTTCGGTAATGACCAATTTATGGGATTCTGGATATAGTAATTCCAAACGTCTTCGAACATTCGTCAAACCAATTCCAGAACTCTCGTCTTTTTTCTCAGCCGTATGAGGACCTATTTTGTTCTTGACAATGAAATGAAGGTATTGTGAATTATCAATCAATTGAATGCTGATGGTTGGTTTTTCCATCATACCAACCCCATGTTTAAAGGCATTTTCCACAAATGGGATTAATAACATGGGTTCAATGGTTCCAGCGGATCCGGCAATCTCATTTTTGAAATCGATGTCGATATCATTCCCAAAACGCAAGCGTTGCAATTCGATGTAAGATTCCAAATAATTGGCCTCTTTGCTGATCGCGACTTTGGCATCACTCGTTTCGTAAATCATGTAGCGCATCAATTCAGATAACTTGATGACCACCGGCTCCACATTATCAGGTTTTCTTCGGGAAAGTGATACGATGCTATTCAATACATTGAACATGAAATGCGGACTGATTTGCGAACGCAGAAAAGATAGTTCCGATTTTAAGCGCTCGTTTTCCTCTTCTTTTTTAGCCTCTTGTTCCTTCATGTTGTCCGATAAGAATCGGTAACTGATTCCAATGGCAATGATGAAAAGGTACTGAAAAATAATTCGCAGATAGGTGAAACGCTTCATTCCGCCGCCACCTCCGCGAGGGCGTTGGGGGAGCGTTAAGTCTTTAAAAAGAATTTCGAAAATCAGGTCATTCAGGCCAACCATGATGAAATACCCGAGTACTAAAAACAGGAGGTAAACAATGAGTTTTTGGCGCTTAAGAACTTTGGGAATTAAGATTTCGGTGTTGATGTAGAAAATGGGAATATTGGCCAATCCAAATACGAAAAAGAATAAATTCCACTGAAAATGGCGTTGGACTTCTTCAGGGTTTTGTGACTGCGAGCTCGGTCCTAGGAGAATGGGTAGTGCCAAAAGACATGCCCAGAACAGGAGATGCAATAAAATAGGCCTTGAAAGTAACTTGAATTTTGCCATGTATTCACGAATTTGGATTCGAAGTAAACAAATTGCAAAATATTCTTTAAAAATATGCTACCAGTATCCGGATTGTGCCGATGAAATAGTTCATACTTTTTTGTTAGATTTGCTTGAAGAACCTTTTTAACTATGCTTATGCGCAACATTTTCTTGTTCAGCCTATTGTCGTGGACCTGTTTGGCCCAACAACCGGTTAACCTTACTGATTTATCCGCCTTCAAATCTCCGAGTGCCAATTGGACGATTGAGGGTGCTGTTCAGGCAGCCTATTCCGATACTACGTTTCAAGTAGCTACAGGAAAAGGTATTTTAGTCAATACCATTCGAAACGGGAAATACCATCGGACTGATGATCTAAGCTTTGGTTTTTCACATGGTGATATCCATTTAATGTTTGATTTTATGTTGCCTAAAAAGGGAAATTCAGGCGTTTACTTGCAAAGTCGCTATGAGGTTCAATTAGCGGATTCATGGGGTAAAAAGAAGTTGAATTTTGGTGATTGTGGCGGAATTTACGAGCGTTGGGATGATACAAGAGGTAAAGGAAAGGAAGGCTATGAGGGCTATGCACCTATGCAAAACGCTTCGAAGGCCCCAGGACTTTGGCAAACGATGGAAATCGATTTTCAAGCGCCTCGCTTCGATGCCAACGGAAAGAAAATTCAAAACGCCATCTTTAAGAAAGTTATTCTTAATGGCATCTTAATTCATGAAAACATTGAGGTGCTCGGTGTAACGCGCGGAGCTGTATCTACCCAAGAAGTTGCCTCGGCACCTATTTTGGTTCAAGGCGATCATACCCAAGTGGCCTTTAAAAACATTCGTTTTGAAACCTATGATAAACCCTCGGTAAAAATGGGTCCGGTGGCCTATGATTATTATACGGGCAAATTTACGGAGCCTGTCATTGGTGGGGCTAAGGCCGTTGCTTCAGGCAAATTAGATCGCTTGACTTATAAGGTGATCAAAGACAAAAACGATTATTTAATTGATTATAAATCGGAGATCGAAGTACCTGAAACAGATGAATATGAGTTTCAGTCTTATTGGACGGGTTCGGGTGTGGTGAAAGTAGACGGAGTAGAACTTAATCAAGGCGCGCATTGGTATTCCGAAATGGTATCGGCTAAAACGAAGTTGACCGCAGGTAAACACCAATTAGAAGTCATTCAAATTAAGGATTTCCCTTGGGGACCACAGGCTTTAGGTTTATATGTTAAGCGCATTGGAGCTCATCCTGTTGCCTTGCATGAGCGAACTTCTTTGCCCGACCCAGAAGCGGTTGGATTAATTGAAGTCAAAGCAAACGCGGAACCTGTTTTTCAGCGTTCATTTGCCTTTCATCACGGAAAGAAAAAGACGCATGTGATTCAGGTGGGTGATCCTTCCGGCATGCATTATTCCTATGATTTGAAACAAGGTGCCTTGTTGCAAGTTTGGCGCGGACCTTTCTTAAATGCTACGCAAATGTGGGAGAATCGGGGAGAGCCTCAAACCTCTGAGCCGATGGGTGTGACGGTAACCTTGGATGGCCAATTTCCATTGGTTTTAGCACATCAAGCACTAGCGGATTCGACAGAGCTTGTTTACAAGGGGTTTCGTTTGAAGGATGGCCGACCGGTATTTATGTACCAATGGCCTGCGACAAATTTGATGCTCGAGGATTACATTCGTCCGAATGCAGCCGGAACGGGTCTTGAGCGGACTTTGACCTATAAATCAACGAGTCCTATGCAATCGGCCAGTGAATTGGTGTTAGGCAATAGTTACCATGGAATTGCTAATATCCATTCCAACTTGATTGGTTTGCAAGGGCAGTCCTATTTTGTCCAATGGGACGGACGGCCAGGTGAAGTATTAAGCCCGAAAAATGGCTTGAAGCAGCAACGGATTCCGGTGCAAGGAAATGAAATTTCGTATCAGTTGATTTGGTAAGCAGATGAAAAACATACACTATATAATCGCATTATTATTAATCTCTATTTGTGCTTTTGCGCAGAAGCCGTCACAAAAAACGGAAAAGGATTATTATGAAATTAAAACCCTTCCGATTCCGAAGGAAATTTATTTGGAGATTGGTGGTATTGCTACGATGCCTGACGGTCGTTTGGCCGTAAGTACGCGTCGGGGAGAGATTTGGATTATCGAAAATCCTTATCAAACTACGAATCACCAAGTGCATTACAAGCGCTTCGCTTCGGGAATGCATGAGGTCTTGGGGCTTGCCTACAAGGATGGGGCTTTTTATTGCTCACAGCGTGGGGAATTGACTAAAATTACGGATACCGATCGCGATGGCGTGGCGGATTTATATGAGCCGATTTATCAATTTGAATTGTCGGGCAATTACCATGAATATACCTATGGACCTGTGTTCGACAAAAATGGGGATATGCTCGTTACGCTAAACCTGGCATGGGTTGGTTTTGGCGAGGGTAAGTTCGCCAAATGGCGCGGTTGGTTAGTGAAGATTCATCCGGATGGCACTTTAGAGCCGTTTGCGGCGGGATTGCGTTCACCTGCGGGTTATAGCATAAATCAAGATGGAGACATTTTTTATGGCGAGAATCAAGGGGATTGGGTAGGTTCTGGACGTGTGACTCACCTAGCGAAAGGTGATTTTGCAGGAAATCCAGGCGGATTAAAATGGGCCAAAGAACCGAATAGCCCTTTCCGTTTAACCTTGGAAGAAATCCAAGATAATGGTGCTCCGATGTATGAGGCGGCGGCCAAAGTGAAGAATTTGAAGTTGCCGGCTGTTTGGTTCCCGCATGCAATCATGGGTATTTCGACTTCCGATATTTTACAGGATACCACGCGGGGTAAATTCAGCCCATTCCCAGGTCAATATTTTGTTGCCGACCAAGGTCAATCCAAGGTGATGCGCATGGGATTGGAAAAAGTGAATGGGGTTTATCAAGGATTTTGTATCAATTACCGGGAAGGATTTCAGTCGGGTATTTTGCGTGAGCGATTTGGCTTAGATGGTTCGATGTTCGTGGGAATGACATCACGTGGATGGGGTTCTACCGGTAAGGATGAGTTTGGTTTGCAACGTCTGGTTTGGAATGGGGTGATGCCATTTGAGATTCAAGACATTCAAGCAAAACCCGATGGTTTTGAGATTAGCTTTACCCAGGCGGTAGATGTGAATTCGGTTAAAAAGGCAGCCTCTTATGCTTTGCGATCATATATCTACAAATACCAACATCAATACGGAAGCCCGATTATTGAGTTGAAGGATTTGAAGATTTCTGCGGTGGATGTGTCGTCCGACAAGCGTAAAGTACGTTTGGTAATCGATGGCCTGCGTCAATATTACATCCATGAATTTAAGTTGGAAGGCGTTCGCAACGAAGCCGGAGAGCCGCTCTTGCACGAAACAGCTTACTATACCTTAAATCAAATTCCTGCAGGTGGTAAATTAGCGGTACAAAGCGCAAACCGTCCGGTGGAGGTAGCTGAGGTAAAGCAAGTTGAGGCTAAGCCTGCCAAGAAAGCAAAAAACACAGTAATTTCAGATGCGGAGGCGATGGCTTTATTGAAGAAGCATACGTGTTTGGCATGTCATGCCAAAGAGGCGAAAGTAGTTGGACCTTCGTATGCAGATATCGCGAAGCGCAATTATACGGATAAACAAATCTTGGAACTGGTTTATAAGCCTAATCCACAGAACTGGCCGGACTACGCGACGGAGATGGCGCCGATGAGTCATGTGCCGGCAGGTGATGTCTTGAAGATAGCCTCCTGGATAAATGGATTGCGGGGTAAGGCGCTGTTGAATCACGACTAAATAAAAAAGGGACGCTCATTCGAGTGTCCCTTTTTTGATATGCTTATACTGAGCTTATTTTTTAGGCTCAACCGTACCTGAAATAAACAATTGAATTTGTTGAACTTCTCCATTGTTTACCACTGTGATGGACTTATTAAAGTTTCCTGGGCGACCTGTTGAGTTGTAAGACGCAGTTACTTTTCCTGTTTTTCCTGGCATAATAGGCTCACGTGTCCAATCTGGGGTTGTGCAACCACAAGAAGGTTGTACGTTTGAGATAACTACGGGAGTTTTACCTGTATTCGTGAATTCGAAGCTGTAGGTAGCTTGTGTTCCTTCAACAATTTTACCAAAATCATGTTTTTCCGACTTGAATTTGATGGCACCTTGTGCGTTTGATTGAAATGCGAATCCAATGATGAGCGCTAACACGCCTAAAAATTTCTTCATGGTTATATTTATTTTGGTTTACTGAGTGGGCAAATCTAAAACAATGTAAAGATTCGGCAAAAGAAATGTTCGAGTTTTTCTGAAATAATTGGCTTGGGACTTATTTGGTCGCCGATTATTTTATTGTATTTTTACATGTTAAATTTAACAGGATACCGTTGACTTCGTTGAATCATTATTCCTTTTCTAATCCTGCTATTTCATTTGATCCTGAAAGGGTATTAGATGACTACCGGCTCGCTTCAATCAGTCGGGCTTGTAGTATGTTGGTTCGAAAGGAAGTCTTTTCAGGACGGGCTAAATTTGGAATTTACGGCGATGGGAAAGAGCTATGCCAATTGGCCTTAGCGCGGTCCATGCAGCCTGGGGATTATGTCTCAGGTTACTACCGCGATCAGACGATTGGGGTGGCGATTGGTGATTTAACCTGGCCCCAATATTTCGCACAATTATACGGTCATCCCGATATTCAATTCGATCCCCATTCAGGCGGTCGGCAGATGAATAATCACCACGCCACACGCTGGTTGGATGATAAAGGCGAGTGGATTGACCAAACTACACGCTACAATTCAGTTGCAGGAATATCTTCCACGGCAGCTCAGGCACCACGTGCTTTGGGAATTGCTTATGCGTCCAAATTATATCGTGAAAGAGCTGATTTAAAAGAATACAGTGCCTTGTTTTCAAAAGAAGGGAAGGAAGTATGTTTTACGACGATCGGGGATGCCTCGACTTCGGAGGGGATGTATTTGGAATGTATTAATGCGGCGGGAGTTCTGCAGGTTCCGATTGTTTTCTCGGTGTGGGATGATGGCTATGGTATTTCGGTTCCGATTGAATATCAAACGACTAAATCGTCTATTTCAAAGGCATTGTTTGGTTATCAGCGGACGGAAACCGAAAAGGGATTAGAAATTATTCAGGTAAAGGCTTGGGATTATCCTGGCCTGATTGAAGCCTATCAGCGGGCTGCTCGTTTGGCACGTGAAGAAATGGTGCCATGTTTGGTCCATGTGATTGAATGCACCCAGCCACAGGGTCACTCGGCGTCTGGTTCACACGAAAGATATAAGTCGGCAGACCGCCTTCAATTCGAGCAGGATGCCGATTGTAATTTGCATTTTGCAGCTTGGATTGTTTCACAGGGTTTTGCAAGCGAGGAAGAGATAAAGGCCATTGATTTGGAGTCGACGGTCTTGGCGAGGAAGTATCAAAAGGAAGCATTTGCAGCTTATATGGCAGCGATTGATGTTGATAAGAAGGCCTTTTTACGCATAGCGAAGAATCTGTATGATTCGACAAATGAGCCAGGCTTGTTGGAGCCCATTTTGGCGGAATTAAATGAATTGCCTTATCCGATATTTAGTGATTTGGTGCGGGCGGGTCGCAAGTCTTTGCGGGCTTTCCGCTTCTTTCAGGGACCGGCAGTGAAGTTGCTCAGAAAGTGGTTAGCTGAATTAGAGGCGCGGAATCACCGCCGGTTTAGTTCACACCAGATGAGCGAATCGAAGGATAGTCCCTTGTTGATTCAGGAGGTGAAGGCGGTGTATGACAAGGAGCCAGTGATGGTGGATGGTCGAGAGATTTTGAATAAGAGTTTTTCGAAGTTTTTGGAGGATCCTCGTGTATTTATACTGGGGGAGGATGTCGGTCAAATCGGGGATGTGAATCAGACCTTGGCGGGCTTGCAGGAGAAGTTTGGTCCTTTGAAAGTGACGGATACGGGAATACGAGAAATTAGTATTGTGGGTCAGGGATTGGGGGCTTCCATGCGTGGTTTGCGTCCGATTGTGGAGATACAATATTTGGATTATATATTTTACCCATTTGCGGTATTGTCGGACGACTGGGCATGTTTGCACTATCGAACGGCAGGGGGCCAAAAGGCGCCGATGATTTTGCGTACGCGTGGGCATCGATTGGAGGGGATTTGGCATTCGGGAAGTCCGATGGCGGTGTTATTGAACGGTTTACGTGGGGTACATTTTTGCGTGCCTAGAAACATGACGCAGGCTGCGGGTATGTACCGCACCTTATTGGCTGGGGATGATCCAGGGCTTGTCGTGGAATGTTTAAATGGATATCGCTTGAAGGAGCCAATGCCATCTAATTTAGGGGAGTTGGTCGTGCCAATGGGTGTGCCTGAAATCTTACGTGAAGGGAATGATTTAACGGTGGTTACCTATGGTTCGATGTGTCGGATCGTTATGGAAGCGGCGGAGGCATTGTCTGAGATGGGTATTTCGGTGGAGGTAATTGATGTGCAGACCTTGTTGCCCTTTGATCGATATCATCATATTTTGACGTCGATTCAAAAGACACATCGTGTCTTGTTTGCGGATGAGGATATGCCGGGAGGTGCCTCGGCGTATATGATGCAGGAGGTGTTGGATAAGCAGGGAGCTTTTGCGTGGTTGGACAGTCCAGCCAGGTGTTTGGCGGCAAGGCCTCACCGACCAGCTTATAGTTCGGATGGGGATTATTTCTCCAAGCCAAACGTAGAGAATGTTGTCGATACGGTTTATGAAATGATGCGGGAGTCTGATCCCTCTTCATTCCCAGCAATTTATTTTTAAGATGTCTGCGATCGGAACCTATTTCAAGGAGATTTTCGAGGTGGTACAAAGCACCCGTAAGGGGATGTCGTTGACTTGGAAGCATGCTTGGAATGCGAGAAAGCAACGCTCGGTGCATCAAATACAAGATCCAGCTTATTTTCAGAATTCGGAGGGTATCGTGACCTTGGAATATCCGAATGTGGAGATTCCAACACCGGTTAATGGGCGTTATCAGTTGCACAATGAGATGGACGATTGCATTGTTTGTGATAAATGTGTGAAGGTGTGTCCGGTGGATTGCATTGATATTGAACCCATTAAAGCGACGGGATTGGTGGGACATGCCTCCGACGGTTCGCCGATACGTTTGTATGCGGCTAAATTTGACATTGATATGTCGAAATGCTGTTTTTGTGGCTTGTGTACGACGGTTTGTCCGACGGAATGTTTGACCATGACCTCAGAATATGATTTTTCCGTATTTGAGGTTAAAGAGCATAATTTTTCATTTGCGAATTTGACCCCCGAGCAAGCGGATGAAAAGCGGAAGTTGTATGAGCAGTTTGTGGCGGAGAAGGCGGAGGCGAAAGCGGGTATTAGTCCGAAGTCCGAAGTCGAAAGTCCAGTGTCTAATGACCAAAGTCTAACGACTAAACCCAAGCCTGCATTTAAGCCCGGGTTTAAGCCAAAAGCATTTACTAGTCCGAAGTCCGAAGAGGAGAGTCCGCAGTCCGAAGGCGAAAGTCCAATGTCTAATGACCAAAGTCCAACGACTAAACCTAAACCTGCGTTTAAGCCGGGTTTTAAGCCAAAAGCAGTTGCTAGTTCACAGTCAGAAGAGGATAGTCCGAAGTCCGAAGGCGAAGATGCAACGACTAAACCCAAGCCCGCGTTTAAGCCAGGTTTTAAGCCAAAAGCAGTTGCAAGTCCGCAGTCCGAAGAGGAGAGTCCGAAGTCCGAAGTCCAAGGTCCAATGACCAATGACCAAAGTCTAATGACTAAACCGAAGCCTGCATTTAAGCCAAGTTTTAAAAAGCCAGTCATTCCAAAGTCCGATGACCCAAGTCCAGCGTCTAATGACTAACGTATAATCCCATGTCACCCATCACCCTAGCTTTTTTGATTCTAGTTTTGCTCACGTGCGGAAGCGCGTTGGCGATGCTTTGGACGAAAAACATTTTGCATGCGGCGTTGGCTATGTTTATGACCATGTTGGGTTTGGCGGGATTGTATGTGTTAGCATACGCAGATATCATGGCGGTGTCTCATTTGTTAGTCTATGTAGGAGGCGCTTTAATTTTAATACTGTTTGGTATTATGTTAACCAATCAATCGGGACGTGGAGATAAAAATCAAAATGATTTGGTAGCGGAAGAGTCTTCTCGATTTTGGCCTTTGCTAATCGGTGGAATTGTATTTGCTTCCTTGGTTTGGGTGATTAATCAGGGGAATTTTGAAGGAGCTGAAATGGCTAATCCAGGGACTAAGCTCAGTTTTGTCGGAGTAGCTATGTTGACCGATTATGCGATGCCCTTTGAGCTTGTTGGAATTTATTTATTAATCGCGCTGATTGGTGCGACCTATATTGCGAAGCATCATGAATGAGATACCCTTAGTATTGTTTTTGTGGGCGGGTGCTTTGCTGTTCGCGACGGGATTCAGCATACTTCTTCTAAAACGAAATGCCATTTTTGTTTTGATGGGGATTGAGTTGATGTTGAATGCGGCCAATTTAAATTTGATTGCTTTTTCGAGACAGGATGGTGCGAATCAAGGGCTAATGCTTGGAATCTTTGTGTTGGTCGTTGGGGTTTGCGAAATGGCGGTCGCTTTAGCCTTGGTGATTCAGGTATATCGTCAATTTCAGCATATTGATTTAGGTAAATTCAAATCGAGAAACTAGGCTTTCTCGTCGAGCCATATTTTAATTTGGCTTCGAAGCATGGGGGCTTTGGCTTTTCCCACAACTTTTTCGAGTTCATCCATGGGAGCTTCGTACATCTGACGAATCGTTCCGAAATGTTTCAATAATTTTTGTGCCGTGAGCTTTCCAATGCCCTCGAGTTCTTCGAGTTGGCTGACCAGGAAATTTTTACTTCTCCGATTTCTGTGAGCAGTAATACCAAATCGGTGTGCCTCATCCCGGAGTTGTTGGATTAATTTGAGCGACTCAGACTTCTTATCTATATATACGGGAAGGCTATCTTCTGGAAAATAGATTTCCTCTAATCGTTTGGCAATACCAATGATCGGAATTTGTCCATAGAGACCGATGGCTTTTAGGGCATCGCATGCAGCGCTGAGTTGGCCTTTACCACCATCAACGATGATGAGGTCGGGTAATTCGGCTTCTTCTTCGAGGAGGCGGGTGTACCGACGGGTGATAACTTCATGCATGGTGGCGAAGTCGTCAGGTCCTTCGACGGTACGAGGGGTAAATAGTCGGTATTCCTTTTTGGCAGCCGTAGCTTGGATGAAACAAACCATGGCGGACACGGGATTGGTGCCTTGTAGGTTGGAGTTATCGAAGCATTCGATGCGTTTGGGTAATTGGGTTAGGCGTAAATCATTTTTCAACGTAAGCATAACCCGCATTTTGCGGTCGCCACCACTTTCTTCGGCCGCTTTTCGGTCGGCCTTTTCTTTACGGAAGTAGAGAACATTCTTTAAGGACATGTCGAGGAGCTTTTTCTTATCCCCCATTTGAGGGATCGTATTTTTGGCTCCTTTGAATTCGATGGTCATGGGGATGTTGGTGAGAATCTCTTTTGCCTCACTGTGAAATTGGTCGCGCTTCTCCCAGATCATCATGGTCAATAGATCCGCTTCGTCTTCGTTGAGTTTTTTCTTGACCTCCCAAGTTTGGGATTGCAAGATAGTGCCGTTGATGACTTTCATGAAATTGATGTAAGCCAATTGATCGTCGGAGACCATGGTGAAAACATCCACATCATGGATAGCGGGATTGACAACGGTGGATTTAGCTTGGAAGTTTTCCAAGAGTTCCCATTTTTCTTTCCATTCTTGGGCTTCTTCAAAGGCTAAACGAGCAGCGGCATTTTGCATGCGTTCGATGAACAGGCCTTTGGGTTTTTGGTAGTTGCCTTTGAGGATGTTGCTAATTTGATCGATGTAAACGAGGTAATCGGATTCGGATTGCAGGCCTTCACAGGGGCCTTTGCAATTACCGATATGGTATTCGAGGCAGACTTTGAATTTCCCTTGTTCGATGTTCCCGGGTTTTAGCGCGAGGGAGCAAGTTCGAATGGGATATAATTGGTGAAGCATCTCTAGCAGGCTGTTCATCGCCTTGGGATTTGCGAAGGGGCCAAAGAAGGTTCCTATTTTATGGTCGATGCGCCGCAGGGTAATGAGGCGTGGAAAAGGTTCATGGGTTAGGCAGATAAAAGGATAGGTTTTATCATCGCGCAGGAGGATGTTGTACTTGGGTTGGTACTGCTTGATGAGCGTGTTCTCTAAAAGGAGCGCGTCAAATTCCGAATGCACAATGGTGAACTCGATCTTTCGAATTTGTTGGACCAGCTTCCGGGTTTTCGTATTGTGGTTTTGGATACTGGTGAAATAGCTACTGACGCGGTTCTTGAGATTTTTGGCTTTCCCTATATAAATAATGGTATCCGATTCGTCGAAATAGCGATACACCCCGGGTTGTTCGGGGAGTGTGGGCAAGATGCTTTTCGGGTCGAAGTGGGACATGTCTCAAAATTAGGGAATAATATGGAATGTGCTTTTGGATTTTTTGGACAATTGTAAATTTTAGACAAAGCGCAACATTAGGACAGTTTGTAGGATTATTAACCGATTTGGTCGCAGGAATTGTAATCGTTTACATGGCTTTCAAACCGATTTTTTTAATTCTTAATGTATAAAAACGATAAAATAGGGGCCCTTAAAATCGTTTTTAAGGAATAAATGACATTTTTGCTTCAAAAAGTGAAAAAATATCAGGGAAATATTTGCAAGAGTTCTTGGCATTATACATATTTGAGAGCTTGGAACAGCATAGAACAGTTGTGATATTGTATGATTCCGATAAAATGAAAGTTTAACCTTTAAACCTATTTATTGTACTATTTAAAGAAGAACTTTTAAACCTATTTTAACTTATAATTTGTAAACCTATTAAATAACTAAAAAAGAAAGGAGACCCATTATTGAATCAAAAACTCGATTAAAACCAATTAAATCTTATTTAGAAAACTAATTAAAACGTATTATGAAAAACAATTTTTACCAAAGTCTTCGAAGCTTCTTATTGCTCGCGATTGTGATGCTAGGGAGTTTTTCGTCATTTGCGCAGGATCGCAAGGTAACAGGTAAGGTTACTGATGCGAACTCTGAAGGAATTCCAGGTGTGAGTGTTGCTGTAAAAGGAACAACGACTGGAGCTACAACAGATGCTAATGGTGCATTCTCGGTTACCGTAAAATCGGGTAACGCTGTCTTGACTATTTCAGCAGTAGGTTACAAAACAAAAACGGTTTCAGTGGGATCTCAATCTTCAGTTTCTGTTTCATTAGATGAAGATGTATCTCAATTGAGCGAGGTAATCGTAACAGGTTACTCAGTAACAAACAAGAAGGAGTCTACAGCGGCAGCTTCGATCGTGAAAGCGGCAGATTTGCAAATTGCACCAACGGGTAACGTTGAGCAAATGTTGCAAGGTCGTGTATCAGGGGTTACCTTGATCACAAACGGTCAGCCAGGAACTAACTCAATCATTCGTGTACGTGGTTTTGGTGCCTTCGGTGGTAACGAGCCTCTATATGTAGTAGATGGGGTTCCAGTAGGTTCTACAGATTTCTTATCTCCAGATGATATCGAGTCGACAACTGTCTTGAAAGATGCAGCTGCAGCTTCTATCTATGGTGCGCGTGCTGCCAATGGTGTGATCGTTTACACGACTAAGCAAGGTTCACGTGGTAAGAAAGGTTTGAACATTACTTACAATGGTATGTATGGTGCTACAGATCCTAACGTGGATGGTGCTCCTAAAATGTTGACTCCACAAGAGCAAGCTGATTGGACACACGTAGCATACCGTAACAATGCGGCTGCGAACGGAACTGCGGTTTCTTACACGCATCCACAATATGGTTCTTCTGCGCAAGCAGTTATTCCTACTTATTTGCATGCAAATGGTTTGAATGGTGTAAACAATGTTGACTTAGCGGCAATTACAGCTGCACGTGCTTCTAACCCTGAGAACGTTTTCTTAATTAAAGCAAACAAGGCAGGTACAAACTGGTACGATGAGATTACTCGTGTGGGTGCTACTCAACGTCACTCTTTGGGTATCTCTGGTGGAACTGAGTCAGGTCGTTTCTATTTAGGATTATCTGGCCAACAACAAGATGGTATCTTGATCCAAAACGATTTTGCTCGTTATTCAGCACGTTTCAACTCTGAATTTAGCTTGGGTAAAAAAGTAAAAGTAGGTGAGAACTTACAATTTACGTATCGTTCAGTTCGTGGTCAAGCAGGTGGTAACAACGGTTTAGGTGTTGCGGGTGATGAGTCAGTAATCTTATCTGCTTACCGTATGCCAACTGTTATTCCAGTATATGATGAGTTTGGTGCTTTTGCATCGACAAAGGCTGCAGGATTTAATAACCCTCGTAACCCAGTTCGTCAAATTACATTGAACAACTCAAATGACAACAACTACAATGCAAATGCGGTGGGTAATATCTATGTAGATTATGAGCCAATCAAGGATTTGACATTGCGTACTAGTATCGGTGGTCAATACAATGCTGCGGCATACAAGGATTACAACTACCGTTATTTAGGGGATTCTGAGCCAGAGGCATCTAACTCGTTCTCAGAAGGACAATCTTACTCATTTGCTTGGGTAATGACGAATACAGCGAACTACAAGTTCAACTGGAGAAAGCACGGATTCAAAGTGTTAGCTGGTTTAGAGGCATTGAATACAGGATATGGTCGTTCAATCAGAGGTTCAGGTATCAACCCATTCTCAATGGACTTGGATTTCGTAACGATGAATGCGGTTCAATCTCCAGTAGTTAACTCGAACTTATTCTCAGGTGTTAATTTCTACTCATTATTCGGTAAGTTAGATTACAACTTTAATGAGAAGTATTACTTCACAGGGGTTGTTCGTCGTGACGGTTCATCTCGTTTCGGTTCTGAGAATCGTTATGGTATCTTCCCAGCATTCTCTGCTGCATGGCGTGTGACTTCAGAAGAATTCATGAAGGATCTTCCTGCAATCACAGATTTGAAAATCCGTGGTGGTTGGGGTACAATGGGTAACTCAAACAACGTAGACCCAGCTAACCAGTACTCTTTATATGCTGCGAACCGAGGTAACTCATTCTATCCAATTGATGGTCAATCATCAGGAGCGAACGAAGGTTACTATCGTTCACGTATCGGTAACCCAGCTGCGAAGTGGGAAACTGCTGTAACTTCGAACATTGGTGTTGATGCAACATTATTAAACGGTAAGTGGGAAGTTGTATTTGATATCTGGAGAAAAGATACAGAGGATTTGTTATTCAACGTACCTCTTCCAGCGGTTGTAGGTTCTGCTGCATCAGCTCCTTCAGTGAACGTAGCGAAGATGCGTAACCAAGGTATTGATATGCAAATTATCAACCGTGGTAACTTGACTTCTGACATTAAGTATGAATTAACATTCAACAATTCATTCTTGAAAAACGAAATCGTTCAATTCGCGCCAGGTATCACGAACTTAGTTGGTGGTTCATTCCGTGGAATTACACCGATTCGTATGGAAATCGGACGTTCATTGTCTTCATTCTACGGATACCAAGTAATCGGATACTTCAACTCAGCTGCTGAAGTAGCTTCTTCTCCTGAGCAATCAGGTAAAGGTGTAGGTCGTTTCCGTTATGCGGATATCAACGGTGATGGCAAGATTACTCCTGCTGACCGTACGTACTTAGGTTCACCAGTACCAACTTACACAGGTGGTGTGAATGTAGGATTGACTTACAAAGATTTTGATTTGAACATGTACTTATATGCTTCAGCTGGTAACAAAATTTGGAACCAATCGAAGTGGTTTACTGATTTCTTCGGAACATTCGAAGGTTCAGGTAAAGGTGTACGTGCGAAAAACTCTTGGACTCCAGCATTGGGTAACGCTGCTGAAGCTCCAATTTGGGAATCAGCATCGAACATCTCAACATCTGCTGCTGAGAACTCTTGGTACGTAGAAGACGGTGATTACATCCGTTTACAAAACATCTCATTAGGATATCGTATTCCAAAGAATATCATTTCTAAAATCGGTGTTAAAGGTGCTAAGTTGACATTATCGGCTAACAACTTGTTGACTTTCACAAAGTACAAGGGCTTAGATCCAGGTGTTGGTGGAGCTGCTGATACAAGCTTTGGTATTGACGTAGGTAACTACCCAGTTACGCGTTCATTCAACGCTTCTATCAACTTGAATTTCTAATTTAGCGAAAGCCAATTTTAAAAATTAAGAACATGAAAAAATATCAGATTTTAAAGCGATTAAGTTTAGTTAGTGCGTCAGCGTTTATGTTGACATTCGCTTGTAAGGATCAGTTTTTAGAGGTACCGCCAACAGCTTCATTAGCTCAAGCGCAGTTATCATCTAAAGCTGGTGTGGAAGGTGCCTTAATTGGTACTTATGCACAGTTGGCAGGTAAAGGATTCTCTCGTTTAGCTGCACCAAACAACTGGGTATGGGGTTCCATTCGTGGTGGTGAGAATAACAAGGGTACTGACCCAGGTGATTACTCGAACATCAACGTAATGCAGCGTTACGAAGTGCCAGCAAATGATGGTGACTTGAACTCAACTTGGCAAGCAAAATACGAAGGTATTGCGCGTGCGAATGCGACGATCAACTTGGCAAATGGTTCGAAAGAATTATCTGCTTCGGACAAGACGCGTGTGGTAGCTGAGGCTCGTTTCTTACGTGGTCACTTCTATTTCGAATTGAAGCGTTTGTTTAATTCAGTACCTTATGTTGACGAAACTCAAGATTACGGTAAAGGAATTGAGAAAGTTGTGAATACACCAGATATCTGGGGTAAGATTGAAGCTGACTTCAAATTTGCTTACGACAACTTGCCAGAGACTTCGTCTTCAGCAGGTCGTGCAAACAAGTGGGCAGCTGGTGCTTACTTAGGTAAGGTTTATTTGTATCAGAATAAATTTGCTGATGCAAAAGCTACCTTCACGACAGTTATCGCTAACGGTAAAACAACGAATGGTAAGAAATATGGTTTAGTATCTAAGTTTGCTGAGGTTTTCAATGCTGAAAACGACAACAACGAAGAGGCTATATTTGCTGTTCAATCTTCGATGAATACAGGTAACGTGAACAACGCGAATGGTTTCGATGATTTGAACTACCCATACAATACCGGTGCTGATGGTCCAGGTAACTGCTGCGGTTTCTTCCAACCATCTTTCTCGATGGCGAATGCTTACCGTGTTTCAGCTGATGGTCTTCCATTATTGGGAGAGCAAGCAGATGGTACTCCAGATTATAACTTAGCTGAGAATTCAGTTAAGAATGATTATGGTAAAACAACTGCAGATGCATTTACAGAAGATGCGGATCCATTAGATCCACGTATTGACCACACAATTGGTCGTCGTGGTATCCAATACTTAGACTGGATCGAGCATCCAGGTGCTAACTGGATTCGTAACCAACCTTATGCTGGTCCATATTCTCCTAAGAAATACGTTTACTACAAGCGTCAAGAGAATACATTGACTGACGGTTCTTCTTGGACTCGTGGTTATGCAACGATGAACTTCAACATCATCCGTTTTGCGGACGTATTGTTGATGGCTGCGGAAGCAGAAATCGAAGCAGGTAGCTTAGCAACTGCATTAGGTTACATCAACCAAGTTCGTTCTCGTGCTGCAAATCCAGCTGGATTTGTTAAGAACGCGAAAACAGGTGCTAACGAAGCAAACTACGTAATCTCTACGTATTCTACTTTAGGCGACCAAGCTAACGCTCGTAAGATCGTTCGTATGGAGCGTTTATTGGAGTTAGCGACTGAGGGTCACCGTTTCTTCGACTTAGTTCGTTGGGGTACTGCAAACAAAACTTTGAATGCATACTTGAAATACGAGTCTAAGTGGTTAGTAACTAAATTTGGTGGAGCATCTTACCAAGATACTGATGCAATCTTGCCAATTCCACAATCTCAAATTGATATTCAAGGTACTTCCGTGTTGAAGCAAAACCCTGGTTATTAATCTGTTGATTTTAGTTTTAAAAAGGTGGGGAGAAGTCCCCACCTTTTTTTATTTTAGTAGTTCAAAGATTAACCGCACTATGTACATACGATTACTTTCTGCCTTCCTAATTTTATGCCTTTTTGCATCCTGCAAAAACAAAACCACATTCGAGCAATTATCCGGAGATGATACCGGTATTCATTTTTCAAATTCGATCGCTGAAAACGATACGCTGAATATTTTGAAGTATGAATACCTCTATAATGGAAGCGGTGTGGGGATGGGGGATTTTAACCAAGACGGTCTCCTCGATATTTTCTTTTCGGGCAGTCAAGCCAATGGGGCTCTTTACCTGAATAAGGGTCAAATGAAGTTTGAAGATGTGTCTAAACAAGCGGGTATTGATACCAAAAATCGATGGTGTTCGGGTGTTTCCATTGTCGATATTAACGGGGATGGTTTGTTGGATATCTATGTTTCGGCGACGATGAAAACATCGGTCAAGGACCGGGAAAATTTACTCTTTGTTAATCAAGGTGTCAAAAATGGTACTCCATCATTTAAGGAAATGGGCGCTGAGTATGGTGTCAATGATGCGGGTCATAGTGAACATACCGCCTTTTTTGATTATGATCGGGATGGGGATTTGGACATGTATGTGTTGACGGATGTGATTGATCAATTCCCGTCCTTATACCGCGCTAAAGTGACGGATGGTTCCTATCCGAATACCGACCGTCTTTATCGTTGTGATTTCTCCAAAGAGAAAGGACATCCGGTTTATACAAATGTTTCCAAAGAAGCAGGAATTACGATTGAAGGATATGGCTTAGGGATTAATATATGCGACATCAATCAAGATAATTGGCCAGATATTTATGTGACGAACGATTATGTTTCGGACGATATCTTGTACATCAACAACCACGATGGAACCTTTACGGATCAGGCTAAGGTGTATTTCAAACACACGAGTTTAAGTGCGATGGGGAATGATGTGGCGGATATCAATAATGATGGTTTGCAGGATATTGTGGCTTTGGACATGTTGCCCAAAGACAATGAACGAAAAAAGCAATTGGCGCCACCCAATAGCTACCAGGCTTATCAAAACTCCGATTTGTATGGGTATACCTATCAATACATGCGGAATACCTTGCAGATTAATCCGGGCAAAAGTGATGTAGGAAAACCCCTTCCATTTCAAGAAATTAGCTTGATGGCCGGCGTAGCAGAAACGGAATGGAGCTGGTGTCCTTCGTTGGCGGATTTCGACAATGATGGATATCGTGATTTATTGATTACTAATGGTTTTCCGCGGGATGTGACGGATCGTGATTTCATGTCTTATCGGGCCGATGCCCAGCAGCTTGCCTCGGATGCGGTCTTATTAGAGCAAATGCCTGTGATCAAGGTCAAGAACTATGCCTTCAAGAATAAAGGAGGTTTGAAGTTTGAGGATGTTAGTGCGGCTTGGGGTATCCAGGTGCCCTCTTTCTCCAATGGAGCGTCTTATGGAGATTTAGATAATGACGGGGATTTGGATTATGTGGTCAATAATATCAATGATGAAGCTTTTGTCTATCAGAATAATACGATGGAAGAAAGCCCTGAAAAGGGGCGTTACCTCCGAGTGAATTTTGAGGGAAAAGGATTGAATAAGCAAGGAATTGGCGCACGGATAGAGGGAGAATTTGTGGATGGAACCCATTTCTATTATGAGAATAATCCTTACCGTGGCTATTTATCAAGTGTTGAACCCGTGGCGCATATTGGTTTAGGCGCAAAGCAAAAGGTCAAGGAATTGCGAATAATTTGGCCAAATGATTCCATGCAGGTGATAAAAAATCCAGGTAGTAATCAAATCATTCATGCATCGATAACAAAAGCTAATCAGAGTTATAAAAGCTTATTTAAACAGGATAAAGCTCTGTTTTCAGATATTAGCGAATCGGTTCAATTAACGGATATTCACAAAGAGTTTGATTTTATCGATTTCAATTTCCAAAGTACGACACCGCAGAAAATGTCACAATTGGGTCCAGGAGCCTCAGTTGGTGATGTGAATGGTGACGGACGGGAGGATATTTTTGTTGGCGGCGCGAAGTTTTATTCGGGCACCATTTATCTCCAACAAGCGAATGGAACATTTGCTAGAAAATATTTAGAGGGTTCCTATGATGCCCCAAAGAAGTTGGGAGAAGATTTAGGAAGTTTATTGATTGATATGGATAAGGATGGGGATTTGGATCTATATGTCGCGCGCGGAGGAACGGAGGAGAAAGTGGGTTCGAATACATCGCAAGATGTGATTTACCAGAATGATGGCAAGGGGAATTTTACACTTCAGGTGAATGCTTTGCCTGTATTTACGGAGAGTAATGCAGCCGTACGCGCTTCGGATGTTGATCATGATGGGGATTTAGATTTATTTGTGAGTGGTCGGAACGTGCCATTCCAATACCCCAAGGGGACGGTTTCGCGTTTGTTGCGAAATGATTCGAAGCCAGGTGTGATTAAGTATGTCGACGTCACTGCGCAAATGGCTCCTGAATTATTACAGGAGGCTTTGCTTTGCGATGCGGTTTGGAGTGATTACAATCAAGATGGATGGGCTGATTTAATTGTAGCGGGAGAGTTTTTGCCTATTCAAGTCTATCAGAATACGAAGGGTCGCTTGAAGAAACTGACGGATACTGGATTGGAGCAAGCTTCCGGGATGTGGGGCTCCATTACTACAGCTGATTTTGACCAAGATGGTGATATGGATTTTGTCGCGGGAAATATGGGTAAAAATACCCTATTGAGAGCGAATGTGAAACAACCTGTCGAGGTATTGCATGGCGATCTAGACGGGAATGGGGTCTATGATGTCTTCCCGTTTGTGTATTTCCAAAATGCCGAGGGAACTCCTGTTTCTGCGCCTTTATTTGGTAAGGATGATACACATAAGCAGATGAATTCCACACGTCCAAGATTCGTCTATTACAAAGATTTTGGAAAGGTAACTCAGGAAACATTCTTGAATGAGGCAGAGAAGAAGAAAGCACAAAAGTTAGCTGTGACCGAAAATGCTTCCATGTATATTGAGAATAAGGGTGGAGGTAAATTTGAATTACATGAGTTACCTGCTATGGCGCAAGTTTCGGCTTTGAATGGAATGCAAGTGCTGGATATCAATCAAGATGGATACCTAGACATCATTTACATCGGTAACAACTTTGGGAATGAGGTTGCGATGGGACGTTATGATGCCTCGAATGGCGGTGTTTTATTGGGTGGCCCCAAAGGCTTTCAATATATGCCCAATTCAGGGATCTTGGTCCCAGGAGATGCTAAAGCCTTCGTAGGTATTCAAATCGGAAACGAGCTTGCTTACGTTGCCTTACAAAATAGGGGTGTGATGAAGGTGTTTAAGCCAGTAAGTCCATTCGTGAAGGCTGATGTTCCTGTCGGTAAAGATTTCAGCTATACCTTTAAAGGGCATAAACAAAAGATTGGATGGACTTTTGGTGCGTCCTATTTGAGCCAGAGTAACCAAGCACAAAGCTTTATCCCTGCGGGGGCAAAACTAGCGCAATAGATTTTTTACGTAATGCATTTGTAAGCCAGGTGGGGTATGCTCACCTGGCTTTCTTTTGCCAAATTGGTAATTCCCCAAAAGAATATCGATATCGCCATCTTTATCCACATCTCCCGCGTCCATGACGATGTAATGGGGACCTTCGGGAATTCCTAAATTGCTGACTTTGAAAGTCATATTCCCTTGATTCTGGAAATAAAGGAATCCTTCGTTTTTTCCTTTGTCGTTTTCCGCAAAAAAGGCAATCATCGCCATGTCGAGATCTCCATCCTGATCAAAGTCCCGGGCAATTGTTTTCGAGGCACCGTAAGCGGGGAAGAAATAGGATTCTTTGAAATTGTTCCGACGGTCATTTAGGAAAATATGCACCCCATGAAATGCCTTTTTTGAAAAAGAGTAATCTGCATTATCGCCATTCGAAACGATGATGTCGGCATATCCATCTTTATTCATGTCGGCTACTTCCATGTAACTACTACCAAAAACCGCATCAAATTGTAACAGAGGTTTCTCAATGAAGGCTCCCTTGCCCTTGTTGATAAACAGCGAAACCCCTTCTCTCGATTGGGCCGTTAGGACCATCAGATCAGGTTTTCCCTCACCTGTAAAATCTCGGATAACCACATTTCTAGCCCCCGCTTGCATTTTGAGTGGATGTTTCTCCTTTGTTTTTCCATCCACCCAAATCAATTGCCCTTGTTCAAAGCCATATTCACAAATGACATAGTCCAGAATTCGGTCTTCGTTCAAGTCGGCAACTT